>Ga0070737_10000236_pt1 | contig 132919 bp, 130 predicted proteins | sample Coa_R1_10_FD_66438 | JGI IMG/M metagenome (GOLD analysis project Ga0070737, IMG submission 66438) | Surface soil microbial communities from Centralia Pennsylvania, which are recovering from an underground coalmine fire - Coalmine... | ecosystem: Environmental > Terrestrial > Soil >...
CGGGAGATCGTGATGCTCGGCCGCCGCGGCCCGGCGCAGGCGGCGTTCACGCCGCCGGAGCTGAAGGAGCTCGGGGAGCTGCGCGGCGCCGACGTCGTCGTCGACCCCGCCGACCTCGAGCTCGACCCGGCGAGCGAGGCCGCGCTCGAGGCCGACCGCGCGCGGGCGCGGCGCAACGTCGACATCCTGCGCGCGTTCGCGGCGCGGCCGCCGGCCGGGAAGCCGAAGCGCCTCGCGCTCCGCTTCTGCGTCTCCCCGGTCGCGATCCTCGGGACGGACAGGGTGGAGGCGGTCGAGGTGGTGCGCAACGAGCTCGTCGCGGGCGCCGACGGGACGATCCGCGCCGTCCCCACCGACCGCCGGGAGACGATCCCGTGCGGGCTCGTGCTGCGCAGCGTCGGCTACCGCGGCGTGCCGCTGCCGGGCGTCCCGTTCGACGAGGGGCGCGGGGTGATCCCGACCGAGCGCGGGCGGGTGCCGGGGCGCCCGGGGGTCTACGCCGCCGGCTGGATCAAGCGCGGGCCGAGCGGCGTGATCGGCACGAACAAGAAGGACGCCGCCGAGACGGTCGAGGCGCTGCTCGAAGACGCCCGCGCCGGCCTGCTCGAGCACGAGGAGGGCGACCTCGGCGAGCTCCTGCGGGCCCGGGGCGTCGCGGTCGTCGACTACCGCGGCTGGCAGGCGATCGACGCCTGGGAGCGCGCGCTCGGGGAGGAGCGGGGCCGGCCGCGGGTGAAGCTGACCCGCTGGGACGAGCTGCTCGCGAAGGCGCGGGAACTACACTCGGTCAGGTGACCGGGCTGTGGGGAGCCGAGACCCGCAAGGCGATCGAGAACTTCCCCGTCTCCGGCGAGCCGATCCCGCGCGAGGTCGCCCGCTGGCTCGGCCGGATCAAGGCCGCCGCGGCGCGCGTCAACGCGGAGCTCGGCCTGCTCGAGGCCGACAAGGCCGAGCGGATCGCCGCCGCCGCCGGCCGGGTCGCGAGCGGCGAGCTCGACGACCAGTTCCCGGTCGACGTCTTCCAGACCGGCTCCGGCACCTCCTCGAACATGAACGCGAACGAGGTGATCGCCGCGCTCGCCGGCGACGACGTCCACCCGAACGACGACGTCAACCTCGGCCAGTCCTCGAACGACGTCTTCCCCTCGGCCGTCCACCTCGCCGCGCTCGACCGGATCGTCCACGACCTGCTGCCCGCCCTCGACCGGCTCGCCGCGTCGCTTGCGGCGAAGGCGCGCGCGTTCGACGACGTCGTCAAGGCGGGGCGCACGCACTGGATGGACGCGGTGCCGGTCACGCTCGGGCAGGAGTTCGGCGGCTACGCGGCCCAGGTGCGCGAGGGCCGCGCGCGCGTCGAGGGGACGCTCGGGCGGCTCGCGCAGGTGCCGCTCGGCGGGACCGCGGTCGGCACGGGCCTCAACACCCACCCCGAGTTCGGGGCCCGGGTGCGGGCGCTGCTCTCGCGCGAGACCGGGCTCGCGATCGGTCCCCCCGCCGACCCGTTCGAGGCGCAGGCGGCGCGGGACGGGCTCGTCGAGGCCTCGGGCGCGCTCCGGGTGGTCGCCGTCAGCCTGACGAAGATCGCCAACGACCTGCGGTTCATGGCCTCGGGGCCGCGGGCGGGGCTCGCGGAGATCGTCCTCCCCGAGCTGCAGAAGGGCTCGTCGATCATGCCGGGCAAGGTGAACCCGGTCATCCCGGAGGTGGTGACCCAGGTGGCCGCCCAGGTGATCGGCAACGACCAGGCGATCGCGGTCGCCGGGATGCAGGGCCACTTCGAGCTGAACGTGTTCGTGCCGGTGATCGCCCGCAACCTGATCGACTCGATCCGGCTGCTCGCGGCCGCGTGCCGGCTGCTCGCGGAGCGGTGCGTCGACGGGATCGAGGCGAACCGCGACCGGTGCGAGCGCTACGCGGAGCTGACGCTCGCGGCGGCGACCGCGCTCAACCCCTACGTCGGCTACGACCGGGCGACCGAGATCGTGCGGGAGGCGGCGGCGACCGGCCGGCCCCTCCGCGAGGTGGCGCGGGAGGCGGGGGTGGCGGAGGAGGTCCTCGAGCGGGCCCTCGACTACCGGGCGCTGGCGCGGCCGCACGCCCGCCGCGCCGCCGGGGGATAGGCGCGGGCGCGCGCCCCGGCCGGGGGATCGTGGACCGGCCCGGCCGGGGCGATACGTCGGGTGATGCGCGCGGTCGCCGCTTGCCTCGCGCCGGTCGCGGCGCTCGCCCTCGCGGGCGGCTCGGCCGCCGTCGTCGGCGGCTCCCCCGACGCCGGCCACCCGTACGCCGGGGCGGTGTTCACCCCGCGGGCGCTCTGCTCCGGCGCGTTCGTCTCCCGGCACGCCTTCCTCACCGCCGGCCACTGCTTCGCGGACGGCGCCGCGGTGGCGATCACCTTCGGGCGGGTCGTCTCCTCGGCCGCCGGCTTCGCGACGGCGGCGCCGACGCTCGCGGGCACGGTGCACGTCGACCCGCGGTTCTGCTTCGCCTGCGCCCCCGGGATGGCGGCGGCCGACACGCACGACGTCGCCGTCGTCGTCGTCGGCGGCGCCGGCTTCCCCGGCCCCTACGCGGAGCTTCCGCCGGTCGGGCTCGACGGCTCGCTGCGGACGGGCCAGGCGGTCGACGTCGTCGGCTACGGGGTCTCGGCGATCCAGGCCGGGACCGTGCTCGCGTTCGGGACGAAGGAGGTCGCGACCACCAAGCTCGACGCCGCCGGCGCGCTCGCCGGCGAGTTCCTGAAGCTCCAGGCCGGGCCCGGCGGCTGCCTCGGCGACTCGGGCGGGCCGAACCTGCTCGCCGGCACCGACGTGCTCGTCGCGATCACCGCGTTCTCCGCCGGCAACCCGAACTGCAACGGCACGAGCTACTCCGAGCGGGTCGACCTCGCGGCCGAGCAGGCCTTCGTGGCCGGGCTCAGCTCGTAGCGGCCGCGCGCTGCTCGTCGGCGCGGTAGGAGGAGCGCACGAGCGGGCCGGAGAAGACGGAGCCGAAGCCCAGCTCCTCGCCGCGGGCGCGGAACCACTCGAACTCGTCGGGGTGCACCCAGCGGTCGATCGGGACGTGCTTGTCGCTCGGCTGCAGGTACTGCCCGATCGTGACCACGTCGACGCCCGCCTCGCGCAGGTCGCGGAGCGTCTCCACCACCTCGTCGTTCCGCTCGCCGAGCCCGACGATGATCCCGCTCTTCGTGAGCAGCGGGTAGTCGGCGAGCTCCTTCGCGCGGCGGAGCAGCGCGAGCGAGCCGTCGTAGCTCCCCTTCGCCCCCCGCATCCGCCGGTGCAGCCGCCGGACGGTCTCGATGTTGTGGTTGAAGACCTCCGGCCGCTCGCCGAGCACCGTTCGGAGCGCCTCCTCCTCGACGCCGAGGAAGTCGGGCGTCAGCACCTCGACGGTCGCGGCGGGAACCGCGCGGCGCAGGGCGCGGATCGTCGCCGCGTAGTGGCCCGCGCCGCGGTCCGGGAGGTCGTCGCGGTCGACCGAGGTGACGACGACGTGGTCGAGCCCCATCGCGGCCGCCGTCTGCGCGAGGCGGAGCGGCTCGAGCGGGTCGACCGGGTCGGGCCTGCCCGAGTGGACGTAGCAGTACCGGCAGGCGCGGGTGCACGCCGCGCCGAGGATCTGGAAGGTCGCCGTGCCGCGCCCGAAGCACTCGGCGATGTTCGGGCAGCGCGCCTCCTCGCAGATCGTGTGCAGGCTCGCGCCGTGGATTAGCCGCTTCACGTCGTAGAAGCGCGTGCGCGCGCTCGGCGCCCGCACCTTCATCCACTCGGGGCGGCGGGGCCGCTCCGCGACGGGCAGCGAGCGTTCCATGCGGTCAGTGTAGGGGTAGGCTGGGAGCGTGGCGCTCGCCGTCCTCCTCGCCGGCGTGCTCTTCGGCTCGGTGACGATCGGCCCGACCGCCCCCGTCTGCCGCGCCGGCGCGCCGTGCGCGCGCCCGGCCGGGAACGTGACGCTCGCGTTCGTCTCGCCCGGGCGGACGGTGACGGCGCGGACCGACCCGGCCGGCCGCTACCGGCTCGTCCTCCCGCTCGGGCTCTGGGCGGTGCGGGCGAGCGCGGGGATGCGCGTCGCGCCGGCGGTCGTGCGGGTCCGCGCCGGCGTGCACCGGCTCGACCTCGCGATCGACACCGGGATCCGCTAGCGCCGCAGCGGGTCCCGCTCGGCGAGCTCCGCGTGCAGCGGCTGCGGCCAGAGCCCGGCGCCCTCGTCCGCCGGCAGCTCCTCGAAGGAGAGGTCGAACACCTCGGCGAAGGCGGCGCGGGCGGCGGGCCGCACCTCGTCGAGGCCGACCGGGCGCCCGAGCTCGTGCGCCATCGAGGTGAACGACGCGTCCTCGAGCCCGCAGGCCGTGATCCAGGTCGTGAACGGCGCCGGGTCGAGGTCGACGTTCAGCGCGTACCCGTGCGTCGAGATCCAGCGGGAGAGGTGCACCCCGATCGAGGCGATCTTGCGCGGCGGCGGCCGAAGCCAGACGCCGGTGAGCCCGTCGATGCGCTCGCCCTCGAGCCCGAAGGTCGCGAGCGTCCGGACGATCGCCTCCTCGAGGTCGCGGCAGAAGCGCCTCACGTCCTTGCCGTGGCGCCGGAGGTCGAGGATCGGGTAGCAGACGAGCTGCCCGGGGCCGTGGTAGGTCGAGCGCCCGCCGCGGTCGGTCTCGACGACGGCGACCTCGGCGCCGGGCGGGAGGTGGACCTCGTCCTCCCGGGTGCGGCGCCCGAGGGTGACCGTCGGCGGGTGCTCGAGGAAGAGGACGGTGTCGGGGATCGCCCCCTGCCCGACGGCCGCGGCGAGCGCGCGCTGGAGGTCCCAGGCGGCCCGGTACTCGACGGTGCGGAGCTCCATCACGTACGCCGGCCGGCTCACGGAGTCGAGGGTAACCTGTGCGCCGTTGGTGGCCGGGCCGAGGACGAGCAGGGGGTGGCTGGCGCTCGGCGTCGGCGCCCTCGGCGCTCTGCTCCTGCTCGCCTCCGCCTCCAGCCCGTGGGTGCAGCCGGCGCGTGTCCCCTGGCCGCGCTACACCGACGGCGTCCCCGACCAGATCGCGCACCCGTCCGACCTCCTCTTCCGGGTCGGGGCGGCCTTGATCGGCGCGGCCGCGCTCGCGCTCGTCGGCGCCGCGGACCGCGGCGTCCCGCGCCGGCTCGCGCTGGCGCTGCTCGCCCTGTTCGGCGCCGCCGGGATCGCGCTCGGTCTCGACGCGCTCCGGACGGTCGCCCGCTACCACGGCTTCGGCTCGATGGTCGCGAACGACATGACCCTGGCGGGCTTCCACCACGGGCCGCTCAACTACGCGGAGCTCGGAGGCGCCTCGCTCCTCCTCCTCTCGCCGCTCGCCTCGCTCAAGGCGTCGCGCAGGACCGGCCGGTAGAAGGCGAGGAGGAGCGCCGCCGCGACGAGCAGGACGGCCTCGTCGAACGGCCCCGGCACCGGCAGCACGCCGAGCGCGACGAGCGCGCGCAACGGGCGCGGGATCCGCCCGTCGCGGGCGAGCAGCCGCACCGCCCGCACCGCCGTCGAGGCGCTCGAACGGATCCTCCGAGTCCGCGGGCCCGTCTCAGTAGTCGGACTCGCCCCGGGTCTCCAGCCGCTCGCGGAGGTCGCGGAGGAACCCCCCGGCGTAGGCGCCGTCGACGAGCCGGTGGTCGTAGGTGAGGGTCAGGTTCATGATCGGGCGGATCGCGATCACGTCCTCGCCGTACTCGTCCTGGACGACCCACGGGCGCTTCACCACCGCGTACGTGCCGAGGATCGCGCTCTGCGGCTGGCTGATGATCGGGGTGCCGTGGAAGGTGCCGAAGCTGCCCGGATTCGTGATCGTGAAGGTGCCGCCCTGGACCTCGTCCGGGGTCAGGCGCTTCGTCCGCGCCCGCTCGGCGAGGTCGGCGATCGCGCGCGCCATCCCGAGCAGGTTGAGACCCTCGGCGTGCCTCACCACCGGCACGATCAGCCCCTTGCCGCCCTCGAGCGCGACCGCGACGCCGAGGTTCACGTAGCTCCGGGTGACGATCGACTCGCCGCGGAGCTCCGCGTTCACCCACGGCCAGTCCTTCAGCGTGTCGACGGCGGCGCGGGCGACGAACGCGAGGTAGGTGAGCTTCACCCCGTACGTGCGCTCGTACTCGCCCTTCAGCCGCTCGCGCATCGCCGCCACCTTCGACATATCGACCTCGATCGCGCTCGTCACGTGCGCGGCCGTGTCGAGCGAGCGGCGCATGTGCTCGGCGATCCCGCGCCGCATCGCGCTCATCGGCTCGACGCGCTCGCCGGGCTCGACCTCGGCCGGGCGCTCCGGCGGGCGCTCCGGTGCGGCCGCCGGCGCGGACGGCGGCGGGGCCGGGCCCTCCCGGCGCTCGACGAAGGCGAGGATGTCCTTCTTCGTCACCCGGCCGCCGGCGCCGGTGCCGGCGACCCGGGCGGGGTCGACGCCGTGCTCGGCGGCGATCCGCGCGACGACGGGCGAGACGAAGGCATGGCCGCCTCCCTGCCCGTCGCTCGGCGGCGGCGCCGCGGGTGCCGGCTCGGGCGGCGGCGGGGGCGCGCTCTCCTCCCCGGCCCCGGGCGGGGCGGCCGGGGCCGGGGCGGGTGCCGCGGGCGCCGCGGGCGCCGCGGGGGCCGGAGCGGGCGCGGTCGTCTCCGCCGCGCCGGGCGCGGGTTCTCCCTCCTCCCCGCCGATCCGCGCGAGGAGGGCGCCGACCGGCACCGTCTCGCCTTCCTGCACGACGATCTCGCTGAGGACGCCGGAGCCGGGCGCCGGCACCTCCGTGTCGACCTTGTCGGTCGAGATCTCGAGCAGCGGCTCGTCTGCCTCCACCCGGTCGCCGGGGCTCTTCAGCCACTTCGTCACCGTGCCCTCGGAGACCGAGACGCCCATCTGCGGCATGACGACGTCGACTCCGGTTGCCATCAGTACGCCGCCAGCTCGCGCAGGCCGTCGACGACGTCGGCGACCTGCGGGATGAACGCCTGCTCGAGCACCGGCGAGAAGGGCACCGGCGTGTCCGGCGCCGCGATCCGCTTGACCGGGGCGTCGAGGTCCTCGAACGCCTCCTCGGCGATCGTCGCGGCGATCTCGGCGCCGAACCCGCCCGTGCGGGTGTCCTCGTGGAGCACGAGCACCTTCGACGTCTTGCGCACCGAGGCGAGCACCGTCTCCTTGTCCCACGGCAGCACGGTGCGGAGGTCGACGATCTCGACCGAGACGTCGTCGAGCTTCGTCGCGGCCTCGGCGGCCGTGTGCACCATCGCGCCCCACGTGATCACGGAGACGTCGCTGCCCTCGCGGTGGATGCGCGCCTTGCCGATCGGCGTCGTGTAGCGCTCGTCGGGCACCTCGCCCTTGATCCGCCGGTACAGGTGCTTGTGCTCGAAGTAGAGCACCGGGTTCGGGTCGTGGATCGCCGAGACGAGGAGGCCCTTCGCGTCCGCCGGCGTCGCCGGGCAGACGCACTTGAGCCCCGGGATGTGTGCGAACGACGACTCGGGGTTCTGCGAGTGGAACGGCCCGCCGGAGAAGCCGCCGCCCGACGGCAGCCGCACCGTGATCGGCACCGGCGTCCCGGTGCGCCAGTGCTGCTTCGCCGCGACGGTGACGAGGTGGTCCCAGGCGCAGGAGACGAAGTCGGCGAACTGCATCTCGGCGACCGGGCGCATGCCCATGATCGCGGCGCCGGTGGCGCCGCCGAGGATCGCCGTCTCCGACAGCGGCGCGTCGATCACGCGCCAGGGGCCGAACTCCTCCTGGAAGCCGAGCGTGACCTTGAACGCGCCGCCGTACACGCCGACATCCTCGCCGATCACGAAGACGCGGCGGTCGCGCCGCATCTCCTGGCGGAGCGCGTCGCTGATTGCCTGCAGGTACGTCTTCTCGGCCATCAGGGGCACGGGCCGGCCGCCGGGGGCGCCGGCGGGCGGGAGCGGTCGCGGCTGCGGGGCGCCTCGCTCACCGGTGGTGGGGGGCGTCGAGCTCCTCCGGCTCGGCGTAGACGCCGTGCCCGAGCGACTCCGGCGCCGGCGGCGGCGAGGCCTCCGCGCGCTCGAGCGCCTCGTTCAGGCTCTTCTTGACGCCGGCCCGGATCACCTCCTCCTCCTCGTCGGTGAGGCCGGCGTGCTCGCGCAGCCAGCGGCGGTAGCGCTCGAGCGGATCGCTCTCGGCCCAGCGCTCGAACAGCTCCTTCGGGACGTAGAACGCGTCGTCGTGGACGGCGTGGCCCTCCATGCGGAGCGTCAGGCACTCGAGCAGGGTCGGGCCGCCCCCCTCGCGCGCCTTCTCGATCGCGCGCTTCGCCTCCCGGTAGACCGCGAGCACGTCCGTCCCGTCGACGACGACGCCCTCGAACCCGTACGCCTGGGCGCGGTCGGCCACGTGCTCGACCGCGTACTCGAGGTGGGTCGGGGTCGAGTAGGCCCACTGGTTGTTGTCGCAGACGAACACCACCGGGAGCTGGCGGACGCCGGCGAGGTTCATCCCCTCGTGGGTGTCGCCGCGGGCGGACGCGCCCTCCCCGAACCAGGCCACCGCGACGCGGCGCTCCTCGCGGATTCGGAACGCGAGCGCGCACCCGACCGCCACCGGCAGCATCGCCGGCAGGTGGGAGACCATGGCGATCAGGCCGAGGCGGTCGTCGGCCATGTGCACGTTGCCGTCGCGGCCGTGGGTGAGCCCGTCCACCCGCGCCATGTAGTTGGCGAAGATCCGCCACGGCTCCACGCCGCGCGTGATGTGGACGCCCATGTTGCGGTGGAGCGGCGTGCCGACGTCGTCGGGGCCCATCGCGCTCGCGACGCCGCAGGAGGCGGCCTCGTTGCCGCGGCCGGTGTAGAAGGAGCCCGGGATCTTCCCCTGCCGGTAGAGGATGTGGCCGCGCTCCTCGACGCCGCGCGTCGTCAGCATGTTGCGGTAGATGCGGAGCAGGTCCTCGCGGTCGAGGCCCCACTCCTTCGCCTCCCCGAGCGTCCCGGCGGGGTCGGCCACGCGCGCCGTCGCCATACGGGGTGACACTGTACCCCGGCGCTATCGTCGGACACCATGGGGAGTGCCGCCGACCGGCTGCGGGAGGAGCGCCGCAAGGTGCTCGGCGACTGGGCGGCGTTCTGCCTGCGCTGCGGCGCCGCCCGGCGCTGGTTCGAGGCCTCCGAGTCGGAGCTGCCGTCCGCCTGCCCCGGCTGCGGCGGCGAGCTCCTCCGCCGCTGCCGCGCGTGCGGGTCGCCGTTCCAGTCGGCGTTCGCGCTCGCGTGCGAGGTCTGCGGCGCGACGCTGCGCGGGCCGGAGGTGGGCGGCGTCAGGATCCGCCGCGCCGTCTCGCCCGAGCCGCCGCCCTGAGCCCGGCCGCGGCGGCGGTCAGCGGATCGCCGAGAACCGGATCACCGTGACGAGGTCGTCGGGCGAGACCTCGCGGTTGTAGAGCTGGGCGAGGAAGGTCGCCATCTCCTCCGGCCGGCGGATCTCCGGGTTGTCGTGCTCGATCTCCCGCGGCGACAGGTCTCCGAGCCGCTTCACCTCCACCTTGTCGATCACGGCGTCGAAGACGTGCTGGCGCGGCCCGAACCGGGCGCCGACGAGCACGGACACGATCATCCCCTTGTGGTACTTGCGGGACTTGTCGCCGAGCCGGATCGTCGCCGTCTTGCGGTGCGAGCGGAGCTGCGCCTCGACGACGGGCGAGTAGAAGTTCAGCGCGAACGCGGGCATGCGCCTGGGCCGCCGATCATAGTTCCTGCTCGCCGGCGAGCACCGCGAGCGCCCGCTCGGCCATCCGCCGCTCGCCCGCGTAGGCGAGCGTCCGGCTCGCCTCGTCGAGCGGCAGCCAGCGCACCTCCGCGACCTCGTGGCGGAATGCGGCCGGGACGGCGCCGAGCCGCCCGCCCGCGTAGCGGACGAGGAAGAAGGAGACGACCTTGAAGACCCGCTCCCCCTCCCAGGCGAACGTGTAGCGGACGTCGCCGAGCTTCCCGAGCGAGCGGCCGCGGACGCCGGTCTCCTCGGCCACCTCCCGGAGCGCGGCCGCCTCCGCCCGCTCCCCGGGGTCGATCCGGCCCTTCGGCAGCGCCCAGAGGCCGGCCGGCCGCCCGGCCGGCCGGATCGCGGCGAGCAGCCAGCGGCCCCGGAGCCGGCGGACGAGCACCGCCCCGGCCGAGAGCTCACGGCGCACGAAACCTCAGCCTCGGAGACTTAGATATTTGCGCGGGCGGCGGCGGATGCGCTATGCTGCTGCCGCTGGCACTCGGCTGCCCCGAGTGCCGAAAGTTCACCAGCAGCAACCTGTCACCAGTGGAGGTCGAGTCGATGAACCTGAAACCGCTTGGCGACCGGCTGATCGTCGAGCCGATCGAGGAGGAGCAGACGACCGCCGCCGGCATCGTCCTCCCCGACACGGCGCTCGAGCGGCCGCAGCGCGGCAACGTCGTCGCCGCGGGGCCCGGCGAGCGGAGCCGCGAGACCGGGGAGATCATCCCGATGGAGGTCAAGGAGGGCGACGTCGTCGTCTTCTCCAAGTACGGCGGCACCGAGATCAAGATCGAGGGCACCGACTACCTGATCCTGCGCGAGAGCGACGTGCTCGCGAAGGTCGTCGGCGACCGCGAGCTGGCCGGCGCGAAGGCCTAGAGGGAGGGAGAGGAGATCCATGGCGCACAAGGAGCTCAAGTTCAACGAGGATGCGCGGCGCTCGCTCCAGCGCGGCGTCGACATCCTCGCCGACGCGGTCAAGGTCACCCTTGGCCCGAAGGGGCGGTACGTCGTCCTCGACAAGAAGTTCGGCGCCCCGACGATCACGAACGACGGCGTGACGATCGCCCGCGAGATCGAGGTCGAGGACGTCTTCGAGAACCAGGGCGCGCAGCTCGTGCGCGAGGTGGCGACGGCGACGAACGACGTCGCCGGCGACGGGACGACGACGGCGACCGTCCTCGCCCAGGCGATCGTCCGCGAGGGCCTGAAGAACGTCTCGGCCGGCGCGAACCCGATGGCGCTCAAGCGCGGGATCGAGAAGGCCGTCGACGCCGTGGTCGAGCACCTGAAGTCGCAGTCCCACGAGATCTCGGGCAAGGAGGACATCGCGCGCGTCGCGACGATCTCCTCGCGCGAGCGCGAGATCGGCGACGTGATCGCGGACGCGATCGAGAAGGTCGGCAAGGACGGCGTCGTGAACGTCGAGGAGGGCCAGACGTTCGGCCTCGAGCTCGAGTTCACCGAGGGCATGCAGTTCGACAAGGGGTACCTGTCGCCCTACATGATCACCGACAGCGAGCGGATGGAGGCGGTCCTCGAGGATCCGTACATCCTGATCGCCAACCAGAAGCTCGGCGCGATCAAGGACCTGCTGCCGCTGCTCGAGCAGGTGATCCAGGCCGGGAAGCCGCTGCTCGTCGTCGCCGAGGACGTCGAGGGCGAGTCGCTCGCCACGCTCGTCGTCAACAAGCTGCGCGGCACGTTCCAGGCCGTCGCGGTGAAGGCGCCGGGGTTCGGCGACCGCCGCAAGCGCATGCTCGAGGACATCGCCATCCTCACCGGCGGCGAGGTGATCACCGAGGAGATGGGCCTGAAGCTCGAGAACACGAAGCTCTCGCAGCTCGGCCGGGCCCGCAAGGTCGTCGTCGACAAGGACTCGACCACGATCATCGACGGCGCCGGCGATCCCGAGCAGATCAAGGCCCGCATCAAGCAGATCAAGTCGGAGATCGAGACGACCGACTCCGACTTCGACCGCGAGAAGCTGCAGGAGCGGCTCGCGAAGCTCTCCGGCGGCGTCGCGGTGGTGAAGGTCGGCGCGGCCACCGAGACCGAGATGAAGGAGAAGAAGCACCGGGTCGAGGACGCGCTCCAGGCCACCCGGGCGGCGCTCGAGGAGGGCATCGTCCCCGGCGGCGGCGTCGCGCTCCTGAACGCGGCCGACGCGGTGAAGGCGAAGGTCGACGAGCTCGCCGGCGACGAGAAGACCGGCGCGCGGATCGTCCTGCGCGCGCTGGAGGAGCCGCTGCGCCAGCTCGCGACGAACGCCGGCCTCGAGGGCTCGGTCGTCGTCAACCAGGTGCGGACGGCGAAGCCCGGCCAGGGCCTCAACGTCGAGACGGGCGAGGTCGAGGACCTCGTCAAGGCCGGCATCGTCGACCCGACGATGGTGACCCGCTCGGCGCTGCAGAACGCCGCGTCGATCGCCAAGAACATCCTCACGACCGAGGCGGTCGTCGCCGAGGCGCCGGAGAAGGAGAAGGCGCCGGCGGCGCCCGACATGTCGGGGATGATGTAGCCGCCGAGGCGCCGGCGCCACCGCGGCGGCGGGGCCGCGCTGGAGGCCTCATCCCGGCGGAGACTCCGCCGGGCGAGAACGAGAAGGGCCGCGAGCTCCGCGGCCCTTCTCGCAACGCGTCACCGGTCAGGTGAGGAGGGGAGGGGTGTGCCCTTCTCCATCGGCGCCGCCGGCGCCGGCGGCGTCCCCCGCGCGGGGGATCGGTCAGAAGGCGTACCGGTGCTCTTGCCACGGGTCGGCGTCGTTCGCGTAGCCGTAGCGCTCCCAGAAGCCCGGCCGGTCGACCGGCGAGAGCTCGATCGCCCGCAGCCACTTCGCGCTCTTCCAGAAGTACGCGCCGGGGACGACGAGCCGCAGCGGCCCGCCGTGCTCGGCGGTGAGCGGGGCGCCGTCGGCGTGGGTCGCGAGCAGCGCGTCCGCGTGCTCGAGCGCAGCGAGCGGCACGTTCGCGGTGAAGCCCTGCTCGGCATGGGCGATCGCGAACCGCGCGGTCGGCCTTGGGTGGCAGCGCGGCGCGAGCTCGCGCCAGTGGACGCCCTCGAACTCGACGTCGAACCGGCTCCAGCGGGTGACGCAGTGGATGTCCTGCACGCGCCGCGTCCGCGGCAGGGCGCAGAACTCCGTCCAGGAGAGCTCGAGCTCGCGCTCGACCTCGCCGAAGACGCGCAGGGTCCACGTCGCGAGGTCCACGCTCGGCACCTCGCCCGCGTGCAGCACCGGCCAGATGTCGGTGAGGTACTGGCCGGGGGGAAGCCGCTCCGGCGGGTAGCCGGCGGCGCGGACCTTGCGCTCGGCCGCCGCCCTGAACACGCGACCTACACTAGCCCGGGTGGGGGTCGCGACGAAGGCGTACATCCGGCCGCGCGCCTACGTGCGGGTGCGGGGGCCCGACGCCGCCGACCTGCTCCAGCGGGTCCTGTCGAACGACGTCGAGGCCAGCGCGTCGTGCGAGGCGCTCCTGCTCACTCCGAAAGGACGCGTGATCGCGCCCCTGCTCGTGTGGCGCCGCGGCGCCGACGACTTCCTGCTCTTGACCGAGCCCGAGCTCGGCGGGGTCGTCGCCGACCATCTGCGCCGCCTCCGCGTCGCCTCCCGTTGCGAGATCGAGCCCGAGGAGCACACCTCCGCGATCGTCCTCGGCGCCGCCGAGGGGATCGCGAACCGCGACTACGCCGTGCCGGCGGTCGAGGTCCTCGACCCGCCGTTCGCCGCCGCTCCCCCCGACGAGGAGCTCGAGCGCCTGCGGATCCTCGCGCGCACGCCGCGCTGGGGCGCGGAGCTCGACGACCGGGTGCTCCCCGCCGAGGCGGGCCTCGAGCAGCGGGCGATCTCGTTCACGAAGGGCTGCTACCCGGGGCAGGAGCCGCTCGCGCGCCTGCGCAACCGCGGTCGCGTGCGCCGGACGCTGCGCGTGCTCGCAGTCGAGCGGGCCCGGCCCGGCGACGAGGTGCGCTTCGGCGACCGGCCGGTCGGGCGGGTGACGAGCGCCGTCGCCGGCGTCGCCCTCGCCTACGTGCGGTCGGAGGTCCCCGAGGACGCCGAGCTCGCCGTGAACGGCGCCGAGGCGCGGCTACACTCATCCGGCTCGGCCTGAGTCGCCCGACTCGGGTCGCGAGCGGAAGGCGCCCGTAGCTCAGGGGATAGAGCGCTGCCCTGCGGAGGCAGAGGTCGCATGTTCGAATCATGCCGGGCGCACTACCGGGCGCAGTAGCCTCTCGCCCATGCCCCTGTACCTGACGGAGGCGGACGTCGCCGGGCTCCTCACCCCGGCGGAGGCGCTCGCCGCGGTCGAGGGCTCGTTCGCCCGGCTCGCCCGCGGCGCCGTCGAGAACAGGCCGCGCGAGCGCCTCCCCTTCGAGGGAGGCCAGTTCGCGGTGATGGCCTGCGTCGACCGGGAGCTCGGCTACGCCGGCGTCAAGGCCTACCCGGCCGCCGGCGGGCGCGCCTCCTTCGCCGTCCTGCTCTTCTCGCTCGCGGAGGCGCGGCTCGAGGCGGTGGTCGAGGCCGACCGGCTCGGGCAGCTCCGCACCGGGGCGGCCTCCGGCGTCGCCGCCCGCTGGCTCGCCCGCCCCGGCGCCTCGAGCCTCGGGGTGATCGGCTGCGGCTGGCAGGCGGCCGGGCAGGTGGCGTGCATCCGGGCCGCGCTGCCGGCGATCGAGCGCGTCGTCGTCTCCTGCCGCACCCGCGAGCGGCTGGAGGCGTTCTGCGCCGAGCACGGCTGCGAGCCCGGGGCGTCGAACCGGGACGCGGCCGTGCAGGACGTCGTCGTCACGGTCACCTCCGCGCGCGACCCGGTGCTGCGCGGCGAGTGGCTCCGCCCGGGCGCGCTCGTCTGCGCGGTCGGCGCGAACCACCGGCGGCGGCGCGAGCTCGACAACCGGGTGATCGAGCGGGCGGCGTTCGTCTGCTGCGACGCCCGCGACCAGGCCCGGATCGAGTCCGCCGACCTGATCGAGCCGGTCGAGCAGGGGCTGCTCGACTGGCTGGAGGTGCACGAGCTCCAGGACGTCGTCGCGGGCGAGGTCCCCGGCCGCGCCGCCGACGACGACGTCGTGCTGTTCAAGTCGAACGGGATCGCCGCCTGGGACGTCGCCGCGGCCGCCCGCGTGCTCGAGCTCGCCCGCGCCCGCGGGGTCGGCCTAGAGCTGTGAGAGGTGGGCGGCGACGACGTCGTCGCCGATCGCGTGGATCACGTCCGGGCGCTCGAGCACCCGCCGGATCTGGTCCTCGGTCGAGCAGCGGTTCCGGACGTACGGGTCGTCGAGGATGTCGGCGAGCGAGCGCCCGCGGTGGTGCTCGCGGACGACGTACTCGGCGACGAGCTCCTCCTTCTGGGGCCGGGTGAAGAGGAACGCGAACGGCGTCCGCAGGATGTCGACGATCCGCGCCACCTGCGCAGCATACTGTCGTACGATCTCGGGCCGTGAAGGCCGGTTCGCCGAGCGGCCGGTTCGCCGAGCGGGTGGTCGAGGGGCTCGACGACGCCGGGCAGGAGGAGCGCGTCGTGATCTGGATCGAGCGGCGGCCGGGAGCGCTCTGGACGGTCGGCCGGTCGGTCAACCCGCACCTCCGCGACGCCGGCCCGGACGAGGCGCTCTGGCAGGGCTACGAGCTCGACGACGCGCTCGAGGTCGCGAACGCGACCCTCGAGGACGACTGCACCGTCGCCGAGCGCGACGGGCGGGCCGCCCGCGTGCGGCCGTTCAGCCGGGAGGAGCTGCTCGCGCCGCTCGAGCGGCTGTTCTTCGGCCACCCGGCGCGGTAGGGGCGAGCCGCGCCGCCGGCCACTCGAGGTTCGCGTCGGGGATCGGGTCCCCGTGCGGGTCGTGGGTCGGGAAGCCGAGCGCCCGGTCGATCCGCGCCTCGAGCTCCTCGGAGATCACGTGCTCGAGCCGGTCGGCCTCCTCGTGGACGTCGTCGACGTGGAGGCCGAGGGTCTCCGCCAGGTAGAGCTCGAGCAGACGGTGGTGGCGGATCACCTCGACCGCGACCCGCTCGCCGGCGCCCGTCAGCCGCGCCCCGCGGTAGGGCTCGTGCTCGGCGAGGCCGAGCGCCGCGAGCTTCTTCACCATCGCCGAGGCGGACGCGGCCGACACCCCCTGGTCGCGTGCGACCGCGGTCACCGTCACCCGGGCGGAGCCCGACTGGAGCTTGTAGATCCCCTTCAGGTAGTCCTGGATCGCGACGGAGAGCGGGGCCTTCGTCACCGGCGCAGCTTAGTCGGATAGCGTGCGTCCCGGTGCGAATTCGGGTCGGACACAGCGCGGATCCGGACGACGCGTTCATGTTCTGGGCGCTCGAGGCCGGCCGCGTGGACACGCGCGGGCTCGCCTTCGAGCAGGTCGTCTCCGACATCCAGACGCTGAACGAGTGGGCGCTCGAGGGCCGGCTCGAGGTGACCGCGATCTCGGCGGGCGTCTACCCGTCGGTCGCGCACCGCTACGCCCTCCTCCCGCACGGGGCGTCGATGGGCGACGGCTACGGGCCCGTGGTCGTCGCGCGCGGCGAGGTCGACCTCGGCGAGGTCGAGATCGTCGTGCCCGGCAAGCTGACGACGGCCTACCTCGTCCTGCGGCTCGCGCTCGGCGAGCCGCGCGTGCGCGAGCTGCCGTTCGACCGCATCCTCGACGAGGTGCGCGAGGGCCGCGCGGACGCGGGTCTCCTCATCCACGAGGGGCAGCTCGCCTACGCGGCCTCCGGCCTGCGCAAGGTGCTCGACCTCGGCGCGTGGTGGCGCGACGAGACGGGGTTGCCGCTGCCGCTCGGGGTCACCGTCGCGCGCCGCGACCTCGACCGTCTCGACGACGTCTCCGCCGTGCTCGGGGAGGCGATCCGCGCCGGCCTCGACCACCGCGACGAGGCGCTCGCCTATGCGGAGCGCTTCGGGCGCGGGCTCGACCGCGCGACCACCGACCGCTTCGTCTCCATGTACGTCAACGAGCTCACCCTCGACCACGGCGACGTCGGCCGCCGCGCCCTCGAGGAGCTGCTGCGCCGTGCCCGGTAGGGCGGTGATCCTGAGCGCGGTGCGCTCGCCGGTCGGCCGGCGCGGCGGGGCGCTCGCCGGGGTCCGCCCGGACGACCTCGCGGCGGCGGTCGTCCGGGCGGCGGTGGAGCGGGCTGGGGTGCCGCCCGGCGAGATCGAGGACGTCTGGCTCGGGTGCGCGAACCAGGCGGGGGAGGACAACCGGAACGTCGCGCGGATGGCCGCGCTGCTCGCCGGGCTGCCGCAGTCGGTGGCCGGGGTGACGGTCAACCGGCTCTGCGCCTCCGGTCTCTCCGCGGTCGTCGGCGCCTGCCACGCCGTGCTCGCGGGCGACGGGGAGCTCTTCGTCGCCGGCGGGGTGGAGTCGATGTCGCGGGCGCCGCTCGTGCGTGCCCGGCCGGGGCTCGGCGACGAGAGCGAGTGGGACACCCAGCTCGGCTGGCGCTTCCCGAACCCGCGCCTCGAGGCGCTGTTCCCGCTCGAGTCGATGGGCGAGACCGGCGAGAACGTGGCCGAGCGCTTCGGCGTCACGCGGGCCGACCAGGACGCGTTCGCGCTCCGCTCGCAGCGCCGCTGGGCGGCGGCGGCCGCGGCCGGGCGGCTCGACGAGGAGCTCGTCCCCGTCGCCGGGACCGTCCGCGACGAGCATCCCCGGCCGGACACCTCGGCGGAGAAGCTCGCGGCGCTCGCGCCCGTGTTCCGGGAGGGCGGCACGGTGACGGCCGGGAACGCCTCCGGGATCAACGACGGGGCGGCGGCGCTCGTGATCGCCTCCGAGCGGCGAGCGCGCGAGCTCGGCGCGGTACCGCTCGCCGCCTTCGTCGGCTCCGCGGTCGCGGGGGTCGACCCGCGGGTGATGGGGATCGGCCCGGTCCCGGCGGTGCGCAAGCTGCTCGAGCGCACCGGGGTCGGCCTCGAGGAGATCGACCTCGTCGAGCTCAACGAGGCGTTCGCCTCGCAGGCGCTCGCGGTGATCCGCGAGCTCGGCCTGGACGAGGAGCGGGTGAACGTGAACGGGGGCGCGATCGCGATCGGCCACCCGCTCGGGATGAGCGGCGCGCGCCTCGTCGTCAGCCTCGTGCACGAGCTGCGCCGGCGCGGCGGCCGCTACGGGCTCGCCACCCTCTGCGTCGGGGTCGGCCAGGGGCAGGCCGCCCTGTTCGAGCGGGTGGCATCGTGACGCAGCTCTACGAGCCCGCGACCGGCGCGCCCCTCGCCGAGGTCGAGCTCGCGACCGAGGACGACGTCGACCGGGCGGTCGCGGCCGCGCGGGCCGCGCTCGACGGGGCGTGGCGCAGGACCGGGCCGACCGCGCGCTCGCGCCTGCTGCACGCGCTCGCGGACGCGCTCGACGCGCGCCGGGAGGAGCTCGCGGAGCTCGAGGCGCGCAACGTCGGCAAGGCGATCGTGTCGGTGCAGGCGGAGCACGCGCAGGCGGTCGAGACCATACGCTTCTACGCGAGCGCGGCCGCGTCGATCGGCGGCCGCGCGCACCCGGTCGGCGGGTCGCTCCTCTTCTACTCGCTGAAGGAGCCGGTCGGCGTCTGCGCCCAGATCGTGCCCTGGAACTACCCGCTGATGCTCGCGGCCTGGAAGCTCGCGCCCGCGCTCGCGGCCGGCTGCACCGTCGTGCTCAAGCCGGACCCGCTGACGCCGCTCACGGCGCTCCGGCTCGCCGAGCTCGCCGCCGAGGTCGGCTTCCCGGCCGGGGTGGTGAACGTCGTCCCGGGCGACGGGCCGACGGTCGGCTCCGCCCTCGTCTGCCACCCCGGGGTCGACAAGGTCGCGTTCACGGGCTCGACGGCGACCGGTGCGGCGGTGATGCGCCTCGCCGCGGAGCCGCTCAAGCGGCTCACCCTCGAGCTCGGCGGCAAGAGCCCGAGCATCGTCTTCGCGGACGCGAACCTCGACGACGCCGTCCCCGGGTCGGTCTTCGCGGTCTTCGCCTCCGCAGGCCAGTCGTGCGAGGCCCGCTCGCGGCTCCTCGTCGAGGCGCCGGTCTACGACGAGGTCGTCGTGCGGGCGACGGAGCTCGCCGCCCGGGTGCGCGTCGGCGACCCGCTCGACCCGGAGACGCAGATGGGCTCGCTGATCTCGACGGCGCACCGGGCGCGGGTGCACGGGTTCGTGGAGGCGGCGGGCGGCGAGGTGACGACCGGGGGGACGGTGCCCGACGGGCCCGGCGCCTTCTACCCGCCGACGGTGATCGCGGGCGTCGACCCGCGCAGCGCGGTCGCGCAGGAGGAGGTGTTCGGCCCGGTCCTCGTCGTGCTGCCCTTCGCCGACGAGGCCGAGGCGATCCGGCTCGCCGACGACGTCCGCTACGGGCTGATGGCGACCGTGTGGACCGGCGACCCCGCCCGCGGCCACCGGGTCGCCCAGCGTCTCCGCTCGGGCACGGTCGGGATCAACACGCCCTACAGCGCCTTCCCCGGAATCCCGTTCGGCGGCTACAAGCAGTCCGGCTTCGGCCGCGAGCTCGGGCTCGAGACGCTCGACCTCTACCTGGAGACGAAGTCCGTGCTCACCCACACGGGCACCCGGCCGGCGAACCCCTTCGGCCTCTAGCGCCCGGCCGGGGACGGTCGAGCGATGGCGAGGCGGGGTCCGGCGAGCGTCGAGGAGCGGCTGGAGGAGCTGTACGCGCTCGGCGCGACGCGGATCGGCTACTCGCCCGAGGAGGACGCCGCCCACGCGCTCGCCGCGGCCTGGATGCGCGAGGCGGGGCTCGAGGTCGAGAGCGACCGCGCCGGGAACACGTTCGGGCGCCGCGGCGCTCCGCGGCTCTGGCTCGGCTCGCACCTCGACTCGGTGCCGGACGGCGGCCGCTTCGACGGCGCCCTCGGCGTCGTCGCCGCGATCGAGGTCGCACGCCGCACCGACGTCCCGCTCGCGGTCGTCGCCTTCCGCGACGAGGAGCGAGGCTGCGCGGGCAGCCGCGCGTGCGTCGAGGACGGCCGGTTGCCGGAGGCGTTCCTCGAGCTCCACGTCGAGCAGGGCCCGGTGCTCGAGCGGGCCGGGGCGCCGCTCGGGATCGTCACCGCGATCGCCGGCGTCGCGCGCGGCGAGGTCGTCTTCGCCGGCCGCGCCGACCACGCGGGCACGACGCCGATGGACGCGCGCGACGACGCGCTCGTGGCGGCGGCCGCGTTCGTCCTTCGCGCCGCGCGGGCGGCGCGGGCGGCGGGAGCCGGCGCCGTCGCCACCGTCGGCCGGCTGGAGGTGCGCCCCGGGGCGGTGAACGTCGTCCCGGCCGAGGTGCGCGCGTGGGTCGACTGCCGGGCGCCCACGGCGGCGGCCCTCGACGCGCTCGTCGCCGCGGTCGGCTTCGAGCCGACCTACCGGGCGGCGCCGGTGGCGATGGGCGGGGCGCCGCTCGCGGCCCTGCGCGCGGCCGCGCCGGGCGCGCCCGAGCTTCCCTCCGGGGCCGGGCACGACGCCGGGATCCTCGCCGCCGCCGGGGTGCCCGCCGGGATGCTCTTCGTCCGCAGCCTGAACGGCGGCGCCAGCCACTCGCCGGCGGAGCTCTCGAGCGCCGAGGACGTCGACCGCGCGCTCGACGTGCTCGAGCGCGCGGTCGTTAGGATCGCCGGATGACCCCCGTCCGCGAGGTGATGAGCTGGGACGACCTCGGCGGCGGCGCGCGCGACCTCGCCGAGCAGGTGCACCGGGACGGCTACCGGCCGGACATCGTGCTCGGCATCTCCCGCGGCGGGCTCCTCGTCGCGGGCGCCGTCGCCTACGCGCTCGGCGTCAAGAACACCTTCACGATGAACGTCGAGTTCTACACCGGGATCGACGAGCGGCTTCCGGTGCCGATGCTGCTGCCGCCGGTGCCGGAGCTCGTCGACGCCGAGGAGCAGAAGGTCCTGATCGCCGACGACGTCGCCGACACCGGCGCCACCCTCGCGCTCGTGAAGGACTTCTGCGGCGGGAAGGTCGCCGAGGTGCGCTGTGCCGTCCTCTACGAGAAGCCCCGCTCGGCCGTGAGCTGCGAGTACGTCTGGCGGCGGACCGACCGCTGGATCGACTTCCCCTGGAGCGCGCGCGCGCCGGTCGGGGAGGCGCTGCTCGAGCCGGCGTAGCCCGCCCGGGAGCGCGGGCGAGCCGGCGTGACCCTCCTCGCGAGCCGCGGTCGGGATGGTCTAGAGTCGGGCTTCCCGCGCACCGAGGAGAGGAGCGAGATGAAGAGAAAGAGGATCGCCTGCGCGGCGCTCGGGCTCGCAGCGTCGGTGATTGTCGCGCTTGCCGCCGCGACCGCCGGATCGGCGGGGCGCAGCGCGGCGCCGTTCAAGGTGGCCTGGATCTACGTCGGCCCGCACAACGACGGAGGGTGGTCGCAGGCGCACGACGAGGGCAGGCAGTACGTCCAGCGGATGCTGGGCTCGAAGGTGCAGACGACCTACAAGGAGAACATCGCCTGCTGCGGCGTCGGCTCGCAGTTCGACCAGACGGTCGGGAGCCTCGTGCAGCAGGGGTACAAGCTGATCTTCGCGACGTCGTACGGATACGTGACGCCGCAGCTCGCGGCGAAGTACCCGAACACGCTCTTCGAGCAGGCGACCGGGACGTACGTCGGCAAGAACGTGTCGGAGTACTTCGGCGCGGCCGAGGACACGATCTTCCTCTCCGGCATCGCAGCCGGGGCCGCCGCGAAGTGCAACACGATCGGCTACGTGGTCGCGTACCCGATCCCGGAGGTCATCCGGCACGCGAACGCCTTCGCGCTCGGGGCGCAGCTCGTGCATCCCGGCGTGAACGTCCGGCTCGTCTGGACGAATTCGTGGTTCAACCCGGCCGCGGAGAAGAAGGCGGCCGAGAGCCTCCACGCCGCGGGCGCATGCGTGCTCGGACAGAACGTCGACTCGCCCGCCACCGGCCAGTACGCCGAGTCCCAGGGGATCCCGTGGGTCGGGTACGACTCGGACGCCGAGAAGTTCGCGCCGAAGTCGTGGCTGACCGCCTCGGTCTACAACTGGGGGCCGTACTACCTGAAGCGCGTGGAGGCCGCCATGAACGGGACGTGGAAGCCGGGGTTCTACTACGGCTCGATCAAGGACGGCTTCACGAAGCTCGCGCCGTTCGGCCCCGGTGTCTCGGCGGCGACGAAGGCCGCGATCGCCGCGAAGATGAAGGCGATCGAGAACGGCACGTTCTACGAGTTCACGGGCCCGCTGTACGACCAGAACGGCAAGCTGCGCGTGCCGAAGGGCGTCCGGATGCAGGTGCTGAAGGGCGGCACCAACAGCCTCTACGGGATGAACTGGCTCGTGAAGGGCGTGATCGGGAGCGCCACCGGCAAGTAGGGGCCCGGCCGGCGCCGCCTTCGGCGACACTGCGCGCGAGCCGGTGCTCGGGCACACGACGAGCGGTGCAGGACGAGCCACGGCCGCCTCGCCCGAGGCGGCCGTGGCGGCGCGCGGGATCGTGAAGCGCTTCCCGGGCGTGGTCGCGAACGACGGCGTCGACTTCGAGGCGGCGGCCGGGGAGGTGCACGCGCTCCTCGGCGAGAACGGGGCGGGGAAGAGCACGCTCTCGAACATCCTCACCGGCCTCTACCGGCCGGACGCGGGCGAGATCTGGCTCTACGGCGCGCCCGTGCGGCTCGAGGCGCCGCGCGACGCGCTCGAGCGCGGCATCTGCATGGTCCACCAGCACTTTCGCCTGGTCGAGCCGTTCACGGTGGCCGAGAACGTCGTGCTCGGCGACCATCGCGGCGAGGGGAAGGCGTTTCGGCTCCGGCCGCGCGCGATCGAGCGGCGGGTCGCCGAGCTCGGCGAGCGGTACGGCCTGCGCGTCGACCCCCGCGCGCGCATCTGGCAGCTCTCCCTCGGCGAGCAGCAGCGGGTCGAGATCCTGAAGGCGCTCTACCGCGACGCGCGGATCCTGATCCTCGACGAGCCGACCGCCGTGCTGACGCCGCAGGAAGCGGCGGTGCTGTTCGTCACGCTGCGCGAGATGGCAGCCGAGGGCAGGACGGTGATCTTCATCTCGCACAAGCTGCACGAGGTGAAGGCGGTCGCCGACCGGGTGACCGTGCTGCGAGCCGGCAAGAACGTCGCCACCGTGCAGGCGTCCGAGGCGACGCCGCGCTCGCTCGCGTCGCTGATGGTCGGCCGCGAGGTCTCCCTCGACGGTGCGACGGGCACGTTGCGGCGGCCGGTGGGCGAGCCGGTGCTAGAGCTCGCCGACGTCTGGGCCGACGGCGACCGCGGCGTCCCCGCGGTCCGCGGCGTCTCGCTGCGCGTCCGGGCCGGCGAGCTCGTCGCGATCGCGGGCGTCGCCGGCAACGGTCAGCGCGAGCTCGCGGAGACGATCGTCGGCATCCGCGCGCAGACGCGCGGCAGCGTGCGGGTCGGCGGCCGGGAGCTCCGGGGCGACCCGCGGGCGGCGATGAGCGCAGGCGTCGCCTACGTGCCCGAGGACCGGCTCGGCACCGGAGTCGCGCCGAGCCTCTCGATCGCCGCGAACCTCGCGCTGCGCTCGTATCGCGAGCCGCCCGCGTCGCGCGGGCCGCTCCTCCGCCTGCGCGCCATCCGCGAGCGCGCGGTCGAGCTCATCCGCCGCTACGCGATCGCCGCGCCCGGGCCGCAGGCGCCCGCGCGCCTGCTCTCGGGCGGGAACCTACAGAAGGTCGTGCTCGCCCGGGAGTTCTCGGGCCGGCCGAAGCTGCTCGTCGCCGCCTCGCCCACGCGCGGCCTCGACGTCGGCGCGATCGAGACCGTGCACGCGTACCTGCGCGACGCGGCCGCCGACGGGGTCGGCGTGCTGCTGATCAGCGAGGACCTGGACGAGATCCTCGCGCTCGCCGACCGAATCGCCGTCCTCTACGAGGGCGCGATCGTGGCCGAGACGGCGCGGGCGGACGCGAGCGTCGAGGAGATCGGCCTCGCGATGGCGGGAGGTCACGGTGCACGTCCGCATCGAGCGTAGGCTCCGGCAGCCGCGGTGGCTCGCCGTCGCCGTTCCCGTCGGGTCGGTCGCCGTCGCCCTCGTCGTCGCGGCGGCGGTGCTCGGCGTCACCGGCCACGACCCCCTTACGACCTACCGGCTGCTCTTCGACGCGGCGTTCCTGAACGGCGGCTCGCTCGGGCAGACGCTCGTCACCGCGACGCCGCTCGCGTTCACCGGGCTCGCCGCGGCGGCCGCGTTCCGGATGAGACTCTTCAACATCGGCGCCGAGGGTCAGCTCTACGTCGGCGCGATCACCTCGGACGCGGCGGGCCTGTACCTGGGCAGCCACGGCTGGCCGACCGCGCTCGTGGTCGCGGCGATGGTGGCGGCGGGGATCGCGGGCGGCGCGGCGTGGGCGTCGATCCCGGGTGTCCTGCGGGCGTTCTTCAAGACGAACGAGATCATCACCTCGCTGATGCTGAACTACGTCGCCGGCTACATCCTCACCTACCTCGTCTTCAACACGGAGTCGTACTGGCGGGAGACGAAGGGGTTCAACGCGAGCGTCTTCCCGACCAGCAAGAACCTGCCCGCCCGGGCGGTGTGGCCCGGGTGGACGCTGCCTGCGCAGGGCGGGATCACGCTCCCGCTCGGCGCCGGGATCGCGGTGCTCGTCGCGCTCGTCCTGTGGGCGCTCTACTCCCGCACGCGGTTCGGCTTCGAGGCCCAGGTGCTCGGCGACTCGGAGCGCGCGGCCCGGTACGCCGGCGTCCGCCTGCGCCGGAAGATCCTCGCGGTGATGGCGATCTCGGGGGCGATCGCCGGCATCGGCGGCGCGAGCCAGGTCGGCGACTTCCGGCACGCGCTCGACGCCGACCCGAACAGCCTCCAGAAGCGCCAGTACGGGTACGCGGGGATCGTCGTCGCCGCGCTCGGACGCTACAACCCCTTCGCGGTCGTGCTGGTCGCGTTCCTGCTCGGCGGGCTGCAGAACGCGGGGATCACGCTCGAGGGGCCCGACTTCCCCGCAGGGCTCGTCGGCGTCATCCAGGGGATCATCCTCTTCGCCGCGCTCGGCGGCGAGCTGCTCGTCCGCTACCGCGTGCGCGTCGCGCGCCGGGCGAAGCCCGAGGGCCCCCGGGCGGCGGTGGAGGCCGCGTGAACAACGGGCTCGCCGTCGTCGTGATCGCGTCCGGGGTGGCGTACGGGACGCCGCTCCTCTACGCCGCGCTCGGCGAGCTGCTCGCCGAGCGCTCCGGCGTGCTCAACCTCGGGGTCGAGGGGATGATGCTCGTCGGGGCGGTGATGGGCTTCTGGACGGTGCAGCGCCTCCACGCCGACACCGGGCTCACGCTCGCGGCCGCGATCGGCGTCGCCGCCGTCGCCGGGGCGGCGATGGCGTCCATCCACGCGTTCCTCGTGATCTCCCTGCGCGCGAGCCAGATCGTCTCCGGGCTCGCGCTGACGATCTTCGCGGGCGCCGCCGGCCTGTCGTCGTACCTCGGGAACAACTCCAACCTGGCCGACCAGCCGGCGAGCCACACCCTCGGCCCGGTGTTCCCGTCGGCGGCGCAACGCTGGCCGGTCGTCGGGCCGATCGTCTTCGGGCAGAACGCGCTCGTCTACGCGTCCTGGCTCTGCGTCGCGCTCGTCTGGCTGTACCTGAGGCGAACGCGGCCCGGGCTGAACGTGCGCGCGGTCGGCGAGTCGCCGGCCGCCGCCGACGCGATGGGGATCGACGTCGTCCGCTACCGCTACGCGCACACGGTCGTCGGCGGTGCGTTCGCGGGCATCGCCGGAGCCGCGTTCACGCTCGCGATCACGCCGCAGTGGGTGGACGGGATCACCGGCGGCGCCGGCTGGATCGCGATCGCGCTCGTCATCTTCGCCTTCTGGCGCCCGGAGCTCTGCCTCCTCGGCGCGTACTTCTTCGGCGCGCTGCAGGCGCTCGCCCCGCAGCTCCAGGCGCGCGGCATCCAGCTCGGCCCGACCGTGCTCTGGACGAGCTCCCTGCCCTACGTGATGACGATCCTCGTCCTCGTGCTCGTCTCGGCGAGCGGGGCGAGGCGCCGCCTGGGCGCCCCCGCGGCGCTCGGTCTGCCGTACGTCCGCGAGGAGCGCTAAAGCGGCGGAGGCCCCGGCCGCGGCGCGCGGCGGGGTCGGGGCGGCGGGGTCAGAGCTCTTCACAGTTGGAACGAGGTTGTACCGGCCGCTTGGCTTGCCGACGGCGTTCCGGCGGCCCGCCGGCCGGCGGGACGGGCTCGCCGCGTCCACCCCGGGGTCAGACCCCGGGTCGAGCCTCGCGGAACGAGATCCGCTGGGCGCCCTGCCAGAGCGTGAGCCGGCCGAGCTCGGGCAGCCGCTCGAGCCCCTCGACGACGGTGGCGAAGTGGTTGCCGGCGAGCGGTCCCGCCTTCGAGGCGAAGGCGCAGTGGCCGTAGGGGAAGAGCAGCTCGGTCTCGCTCACGCCGCCCGGGTAGAGCAGGAGCTCGCCGGGCGCCGGGTAGCAGGTGGCGTTCTCGGGCCCGATCCCGAGCGCGCGATCGCCCCACGGGATCCACGTCGACTCGCCGCTCCAGCGGCAGTGGATGATCCGGTCCTCGAACGGCAGGATGGCGCGGAAGGCGGCGACGGTCGCGGGCGCCTCCTCGGCGAGGAAGCGGGCGCGGAAGGTCATCCCGGCCGCGACGATCTCGAGCATCCGCTCGCCGCCGGCCCGCGGACCGGCTCCTCGACCCTGGCGCACGCCGGGAACCTAGCGGCGCGCGAGCCAGCGGGCGAGGACGTTGCGCTCCGTCGTCGTCATGTGGGTGACGTTGCCGGGCGGCATCGCCGTGCTCGAGACCGCGACGGCCTGGATGAGCGCCGCGTCGGCTGCGACCCTCGCCGGGGTGTCGAGGACGACGCCGGCCGGGGGCGCCGAGACGCCCGCCATCGTCGGCCGCGGCGAGTGGCAGGGGACGCAGCGCGCGTCGACGATCGCCTGCACCTGGGCGGCCGTGGGGACGGGCCCGGGCGCCGCGGCCGGCGCGGGGCGCGGACGGATCCAGACCGCGACCGCGGCGAGCCCCGCGGCGGCGGTCGCGAGGATCCACCACGCGTTCCGGCCCCGGTGCCGGAGGTTGAAGAAGTGGCGGACCCAGGCGCCGATCGCCATCAGGCAGACGAGGACGAGCCACGCGTGCGCGTGCCCGTAGGCGAACGGGACGTGGTTCGACAGCATCGCGAGCAGCACCGGCAGGGTGAGGTAGTTGTTGTGGACCGAGCGCTGCTTCGCCCGCGCGTTCCAGCGGCCGTCCGGCTCGCGCCCTTCCTCCTTCGCGCGCACGAGCTCCCGGTGCGCGGGGATGATGACGAAGAAGACGTTCGCGGCCATCACCGTCCCGAGCATCGCCCCGACCTCGAGGTAGGCGGCACGCGCGGCGAAGAGGAGCGAGGCCCCGTACGCGGCCGCGACGACGCAGGCCGCGACCGCGACCGCGAGCGCGCGCTCGTCGCCGCCGAGGAGGCGGCAGAGCGCCTCGTAGAGAAGCCACGCGAGCACGAGCCCGCCCAGGGCGAGGACGATCGCCTCCCAGCCGGAGAGCTCGGCGACGGTCGGGTCGACGAGGTAGGTCCGCGGGTGGACGAAGTAGACGACGGCGTAGAGGGCGACGCCCGAGAGCCAGGTCGTGTAGGCCTCCCACTTGAACCAGTGGAGCGGGTCGGGGAGCGCCGGCGGGGCGACGCGGAACTTCTCGACCCGGTAGAAGCCGCCGCCGTGGATCTCCCACGCCTCCCCGCCCACCCCGCGCGCCTCCGCGGCCGGGTCGGCGGGCGGGAGCAGGTGCTGGTCGAGGGCGATGAAGTAGAACGACGAGCCGATCCACGCGATCGCGGCGATCACGTGCAGCCAGCGGAAGAGCAGGTTGCCCCAGTCCCACACGTAGTCGCCGACGCCGAGGAACGCCGGTTGCGTCACGAGCGCCGCCACCGGTCCTCGGCGATCGCGACCAGCTCGTCGAGCGCCGTCTCGAGCTCTTGCTCGCGCGTCCGCTGCAGTCGCTCGCGCAGCACGGGGACGATCTCCGACTTCGGCCGGCGGTTCACGAACACGACGAAGCGGAAGCCGAACTTCGCCTCGTAGGCGCGGTTCAGCTCGTCGAGCTCCGGCGCTTCGTCCTCGCCCTGCTCGGCCGCCGACCGCGCCGACAGCGCCGTCGCCCCGATCGCCGGGTGCGCGTCGAGGACCTCGCGCTTCTCCTCGTCGGAGAGCTGCGCGGCGACCTCGCGGGCGCGGCCGAGCGGGTCCTCGAGCTTCGCGAGGCGCTCGACGAAGCGGGTGCGGCCCTCGAACAGCTCGGCGAGCTCGTCGACGCTCAGCTTCCGCGGTAGGTCGCGCACCCGTACGAGGAGACGAGCAGGGGAACGTGGTGGTGGCCCTCGCCGAGCTCGACCTCGAGCTCGACGCGGCGGAAGAACGGGGAGCGCGGCCAGAAGACGAGCCGGTGGACGCCCGGCGCGGTCTCCGCGAGCGTGCGGATGCGGCCGTCGGCGTCGGTCTCGCCCGCGCCGACGAGCTCGGCGCCGCGCCAGAGCTCGACGCGCACGCCGGCGGCAGGCCGACCGCGCTCGGTGTCGAGGACGTGGGTGGAGACGGTCACCGCCAGAGCCTCGCGGCCTCCTTGCGGTGCTCGCGCGCGATCTCCTGCTCGTCCGCGCGGACGAGCGCACCGCCGTCGACGACCTTCTCGCCGCCCACGTACAGCATGGTCACACGATGGGGGGCCGACAGGACGAGGGCGGCGACGAGGTCGTCCGCGCCACCGAGCTCGAGCCCGTCCGTCCGCCAGACGGCGACGTCGGCGCGCCGGCCGGGCTCGAGCGAGCCGATGTCGTCCCGGCGGAGGACGGCCGCGCCGCCGCGGGTCGCGAGCCGCAGCGCCTCCCGTGCCGTCATCGCCGCCGGGCCGCCGCGCCCCCGTGCGACGAGCAGCGCCTGCCGTACCTCGAAGAGGAGGTCGCCGCGCTCGTTCGACGCCGACCCGTCCACGCCGAGGCCGACGCGGACGCCGGCGTCGAGCAGCTCGCGCACCGGGGCGACCCCCGCGCCGAGCCGCAGGTTCGACGTCGGGCAGTGCGCCACGCCGACGCCGTGCGCGGCGAAGCGCCCGACCTCCGCCGCCGAGAGGTGGATGCAGTGCGCGCACCAGGCGTCCTCGGCGAGCCAGCCGACCCGCTCCAGGTACTCGACCGGGGTGCAGCCGTACGTCTCCGCGCAGTAGCGGCCCTCCTCGACCGTCTCCGCGAGGTGCGTGTGGAGCTGGAGGCCGAGGCGGCGGGCGAGCTCGGCGGACTCCTCCATCAGCCGCGAGCTGACCGAGAACGGCGAGCACGGGGCGACGACAACCTGGACCCGGTCGCCGTCGGCGAGCCTCGCCACGCGCTCGGTGTCGGCGAGCGCGTCGTCGATCTCCTCCGCGAGCGCGTCGGGCGGGAGCCCGCCCCGCGACTCGCCCAGGTCCATCGAGCCACGGGAGGCCACGATCCGGACGCCGAGCTCCTGCGCGGCGCGGACCTCCGCCTCGACGAGGCCGGCGGCGCCGCGCGGGAACACGTAGTGGTGGTCGAACGCCGTCGAGCACCCGGAGAGCGCGAGCTCGGCGAGCCCGCAGCGCGCCGCGGCGTACACCGACTCCTCGTCGATCCGCGCCCACGCCGGGTAGAGCGTCCGTAGCCAGGTGAAGAGGTCGGCCTCCTGCGCGCGCGCCCGCGTCAGCGTCTGGTAGAGGTGGTGGTGCGTGTTGACGAGCCCCGGGGTGACCACGGCGCCGCCGAGGTCCTCGCCCCGCTCGGGCGGGTCGCCCGCCCCGACCGCGGCGATCAGGCCGTCCTCGATCCGGAGCCAGCCGCGGCGGTGCTCGGTGCCGGCGTCGTCCATCGTGACGATCCAGCCGTTCGCGAGGATCACGGGCCCGCCTCCAGCGGGACGAGCTCGACGCGGTCGACGTCGACGAGCCCGCGGTCGGTCAGCTTCAGCTTCGGGACCACCGACAGGGCGAGGAACGCCAGGAGCTGGAACGGGGCCTCGACGGTGCAGCCGAGCGTGCGGGCAGCCTCGACGAGCGCGCGGCTCCCGGCGATCACGCTCGGGAGCGGCGCGTCGGAGAGCAGGCCGGCGACCGGCAGCGGCAGCTCGGCGAGCACCCGGGCGCCGTCGACGACGACGATCCCGCCCCCGAGGTTCGCGAGGCGGCGGACCGCGAACGCCATCGCGACGTCGCTCGTGCCGACGACGACGAGGTTGTGCGCGTCGTGCGCGACCGTCGACGCGAGCGCGCCCCGCCGCAGGCCGAAGCCGCGCACGAAGCCGCGCCCGATCCGGCCCGTCCCGAGGTGCCGCTCGATCACCGCGATCTTCGCGAGGTCGCGGGCCGGGTCGGCGATCGCCTCGCCGGCGCGGACGGTCGGCTGCTCGAGGAGAGCGTCGGTGACGATCTGGCCGGGGACGAGCCCGATCACGCGCGCGCGCCCGCCGCGCCACGGGATCCGAAACACCTCGGGCCCGAGCGCGCCGATCCGCACCGTGTGGCGGACCCAGTCGGGGACCTCGGTCCTCGGGACGTCGCCGGCTTCCCGGCCGGCCTTCAGGACGACGTCGGGGACGAAGCGCTCGAGGTCCGGAAGGAGCAGCAGGTCGGCCTGGTAGCCGGGCGCGATCGCGCCGAGGTGCGCGAGCCCGTGCCAGACCGTCGGGTTGAGCGTCGCGCACACGAGCGCGTCCTCCGGAGGGATGCCGTAGGCGACCGCGTCGCGCACCATCGCGTTGACGTGGCCGTCGTCGGCGATGTGCTCCGGGTCGCGGTCGTCGGTGCAGAACGCGATCCGCCCCGGCCCGAGCTCGGCGAGGACCGGCAGCAGCGCCTCCAGGTTCCGCGCCGCCGAGCCCTCGCGCACGAGCAGCCACATGCCCTGGCGCAGCCGCTCGCGCCCCTCCTCCGCCGTCGCCGCCTCGTGGTCGGAGCGGATGCCGGCGGCGGCGTACGCCGCGAGCCCGAGCCCGAGCAGCCCCGGCGCGTGGCCGTCGACGTGCCGGGCGAGCGCGAGCTTGGCGAGCTCGTGCGGGTCGCCGGAGACGACACCGGGGAAGTTCATCATCTCCGCGAGGCCGATCACCCGCCGTCGTCGCAGCAGCGCCTCGAGGTCGCCGGTCGTCAGCGGCCGGCGCGGCGACTCGAAGCGCGACGCCGGCACGCACGAGGAGGCCATGAACCAGACGTCGAGCGGGATCCCGTCGCAGGCGTCGAGCAGCCAGTGGACGCCGTCGGTGCCGAGCACGTTGGCGATCTCGTGCGGGTCGGCCACGACCGCGGTGGTCCCGAACGGGAGCACGAGCCGCGCGAACTCGTCGACGAGCAGCTTCGACGACTCGAGGTGCATGTGCGCGTCGACGAAGCCGGGGACGACGTAGCGGCCGTCCGCGTCGAGGGTCTCCGCGCCGGCGTAGCGCCCGAGCCCCGCCACGTACCCGTCGACGACGGCGACATCGGTCTCGAGCCACTCGCGCGTGAACACGGAGAAGACGCGGCCCCCGCGCACGACGAGGTCGGCGGGCTCGTCCCCGCGAGCAACCGCGAGCCGCCGGGCGAGGGCTGCAGTCATGCTGGGCGGAAACCGTACAGTTCCGCCGGTGGAGGTCCTGTCGCCGCGCACGCTCGACGAGGCGCTTCGCCTCAAGGCCGAGCGTCCGGATGCCCTCCCGATCCAGGGCGGGACGGACGTGATGGTCGCGCTCAACTTCGACCGGGAGCGGCCCGCGGCGATCCTCAACCTCGGCGAGGTCGCGGAGCTCGGGGGCTGGGCGCGCGAGAACGGGGCGCTGCGCCTCGGCGCCGCGCTCACCTACGCCGAGGTGATGCGGGGGGAGGTGGCGGAGCTCCTGCCCGCCCTCGCCGAGGCCTCGCGCACGGTCGGGTCGCCGCAGATCCGCAACCGCGGCACGATCGGCGGCAACCTCGGCACCGCCTCGCCGGCCGGCGACGCGCTGCCGCCGCTCGCGATCGAGGGCGCGGAGGTCGAGTGCGCCTCGGTGCGCGGGGTGCGCCGGCTGCCGCTCGTCGAGTTCGTGACCGGCGTCAAGCGCACCGCGCTCGCGCCCGACGAGCTGATCACCGCGGTGGTCGTGGCGCCGTCGCGCGTGCCGCAGACGTTCATGAAGGTTGGCCCTCGCAACGCGATGGTGATCGCGGTCGTCTCGCTCGCCCTCTCCGCCGGCGACGAGCTGCGCGCGTCGCTCGGCTCGGCCTCGCCGCGGCCCGTGGTGGTGACCGCCGCGCGCGACGAGGCGGACGACTTCCCGGAGCGGGTGGCGGCCGCCGCGTCCCCGATCGACGACGTGCGGGGGACGGCCGCCTACCGGCGGCACGCGCTCCGCGTGCTCGCGCGCCGGGCGCTCGAGCGGGTGGCGGGGGCATGAGGGTCCGGCTCCGGGTCAACGGCGCCGAGGCGGAGGCGGACTGCTGGGAGGGCGAGTCGCTCCTCTTCGCGCTCCGCGAGAAGCTCGGCTACCCCGGCTCGAAGAACGCGTGCGAGCAGGGCGAGTGCGGGTCGTGCTCGGTGTTGCTCGACGGCCTCCTCGTCTGCTCGTGCCTCGTGCTCGCCGCCCAGGCCGACGGCCACGAGGTGACCACGGTCGAGGGGCTCGCGGACGGCGACGAGCTCCATCCGGTGCAGCGCGCCTTCGTCGAGGCCGGCGCCGTGCAGTGCGGCTTCTGCACGCCGGGCCTCGTCGTCGCCGCCGCCGACCTCCTCGCGCGGTCCCCGGACCCGAGCGACGACGAGATCCGCGAGGCGCTCTCCGGCAACCTCTGCCGCTGCACCGGCTACGAGAAGGTCTTCGACGCCGTGAGGCTCGCGGCCGAGCGATGAGCACCGCGGCGGCACCCCGCACGCTCGAGGTCGGGAGGATCGGCGAGGTCGTCCCGCGCGTGGACGGGACGCCGAAGGTGAAGGGCGAGTTCGCGTTCTCCAGCGACCTGGTCGCGCCCGGCATGCTCTTCGGTCACACCCTGCGCAGCCCGCACGCCCACGCCCGGATCGTGTCCCTCGACCTCTCCGAGGCGGTGACGATGCCCGGCGTGCACGCGGTGCTCACCCACGAGGACGTGCCCGGCGAGAAGCGCTACGGGCTCGAGCAGCGCGACCAGCCGGTGCTCGCGATCGACCGCGTGCGCTACTTCGGCGAGCCGGTCGCGCTCGTCGCCGCGGAGCACCCCGAGCAGGCGCGCCGCGCCGCCGAGCGGATCCGCGTCGAGTACGAGCTCCTGCCGCCGGTGACCGACATGGAGCAGGCGACCGACGCGGTCCGTCACATCGTGATCGCGCACGGCGACCCCGACGCGCGCGGGGACGTCAGCGTCACCGGCGTCTACGAGACCGGCCTCCAGGACCAGGCGTTCCTCGGCCCCGAGTCCGGGCTCGCGGTGCCGGACGGCGAGGGCGGCGTCGACATCTACGCCGCGACGCAGTGGCTGCACGTCGACCGCGCGCAGATCGCGCCGTGCCTCGCGCTTCCGCTGGAGCAGGTGCGCGTCCACCTCGCCGGCGTCGGCGGCGCGTTCGGCGGCCGCGAGGACCTCTCGATGCAGATCCACGCGGCGCTGCTCGCCCTGCGCACGAGCCGGCCGGTGAAGATCGTCTACAGCCGCGAGGAGTCGTTCACCGGGCACGTGCACCGCCATCCGTCGCGCATCTGGGCCGAGCACCGCGCGACCAGGGACGGCAGGCTCGTCTGCGTCAGGATGCGGATCCTGCTCGACGGCGGCGCCTACGCGTCGAGCTCGTCGGCCGTCTGCTCGAACGCCGCGTGCTTCGCCTGCGGACCCTATGCGGTGCCGAACGCGCTGATCGACGCGAAGGCCGTCTACACGAACAACCCGCCGTGCGGCGCCATGCGCGGCTTCGGCGCGGTGCAGACCTGCTTCGCCGCCGAGGCGCAGATGGACAAGCTCGCCGCGGCGCTCGGTCTCGACCCGGTGGAACTTCGCCTGCGCAACGCGCTCGCGCCCGGCGACACGCTGCCGACCGGCCAGCGGATCGACGGCTCGCTGCCCGTGCGCGAGGTGATCGAGCGCGCGGCCGCGCTCGAGCCGCCGCCGCCGGAGGAGCTGCCCCGCGACCCGCTCCGGCTCCCCGGCGGCGCCGGGAACACGACCCGCGGCGAGGGCGTCCGCCGCGGCGTCGGGTTCGCGGTCGGGTTCAAGAACCTGTGCTTCTCGGAGGGCGTCGACGACTACTGCACGGCCCGCGTCCGCCTGCTCGACGACGGCTCGGCCGAGGTCCACTGCGCGGCGGCCGAGGTCGGGCAGGGGGTCTCGAACGTGATCCTGCAGGTCGCCCGCACCGAGCTCGGCACGAGCGACGTCCGCCTCGCCCCGCGCTCGACCGCGACGGTCGGCTCCGCCGGCTCGACCTCGGCGTCGCGGCAGACGATCATGGTCTCCGGCGCGGTGCGCGAGGCCTGCCGGGCCGCGCTCGCGGAGCGCGAGGCGCGCGGCGGCGGCGAGGTCGACGTGACCCGGGTCTTCCGCCACGCGCCGACCTTCCCGCTCGACGAGCGCACCGGCCGGGCGACGCGCGGGCCCGCGCACGCCGCCTTCGGCGTCTGCGCGATGAAGGTCGTCGCCGAGGTCGACGTCGAGCTCGGGCTGACCCGGGTGGTCTGGGTGGGCGCGGCGCAGGACGTCGGCAGGGCGGTCGACCCCCGGGCGGTCGAGGGGCAGGTCGAGGGCGGGGTCGCGCAGGGGCTCGGGCTCGCGCTGATGGAGGAGATCCAGACCCGCGGCGGGCTGATCGCGAACGCGAGCTTCACCGACTACCTGATCCCGACCGCGCTCGACATGCCGTCGGTCGAGACGGTGCTGGTCGAGGACCCCGACCCGAACACCCCCTACGGCGTCAAGGGCGTCGGGGAGCCCCCGGCGGTCGCGGCGACCGCCGCCGTCGTCGCCGCGCTCCGCGACGCCACCGGTCTCGCGCTCCCGCGCGCGCCGGTGCGGCCCGACGACATCGCCCTCCGGGCGTGACCGCCGGCTACCGCACCCCTTCCTCCGGCGCGGTCGCCGCCGGCGGCTCCTGACGCACGACGACGGCGACCGCGGCGACCACGACCGCCGCGCCGACCGCGATCTGCGCGCTCAGGTGCTCGCCGCGGAAGAGCACGCCGAGCGCGATGGCGACCATCGGGTTGACGTACGCGTACGTCGACACGGTGCCGAGCGGCGCGTTCGCGAGCAGCCACGTGTAGGCGGTGTAGCCGACGACGGAGCCGACGACGACGAGGTAGACCCACGCGAGCACCGACCCGGCGGAGGGATGGACCGAGCCCGCCTTCGCGATCCCGAAGGGCAGCATCACCGCCCCGCCCGCGAGCATCTCCCAGGCGGTGGCGGCGAACGGGTCGCGCGGCATCGTGAGCCGGGCGGCGGCGACCGAGCCGACCGACCACATGAGCGCGGAGAGGATGCAGAGCGCGATCCCGTCCCAGGTCGCGCCGCCGGAGGGTCGGAGGAGGACGGCGACGCCCGCGAACCCGCACGCGAGGCCGACGAGCGAGCGGCGGTGCAGCCGCTCGCGTCCCCACAGCCGCAGGACGACCACCCAGAGCGGCACGGACGCGACGAGGAGCGACGCGAGGCCGGTCGGGACGTGCTCCTCCGCGTAGAAGAGGACGGCGTTCGCGCCGGGGAGCAGGCAGCCGATCAGGAGGCACGAGGCGAGCGCGCGCCCGGACACGCGCATCGTCCCGCCGCGCCGCGCGACGATCGCGGCCATCACGAGCCCGGCGGCGACGAACCGCGTCGAGACGGCGAGCAGCGGCGGGAGCGTCTCCACCGCGATCGCGATGAAGAGATACGTCGAGCCCCAGATGATGTAGACCGCCCAGAGGGCGGTCCACACCTTCGCGCGCGGGCTCAACGGGCGAGCGAGAGCGCGGCGCCGGCGGCGAGCAGCGCGATCCCGAGTGCGCGGGTCCAGGAGACCCCGATCTGGTGCACGCCGAAGAGGCCGAAGCGGTCGATCGCGACGGCCATCGCGAGCTGGCCGGCGATCAGGATCGCGATCGTCGCCGTCGCGCCGATCCGCGGCTGGGCGAACGTGATCGTGAAGACGATGACGAGGCCCATCACGCCGCCGAGCCACATCCACGGCGGGGCGCGGAAGGCGCCGCCGAGCCCGCCGGCGCCGAGCCGGGCGGCGAGGAGGATCGCGCTCGCGAGCACGAGCTGCACGCCGGTCGCGAACGCGAGCGCCTCGAGGACGCCGACGCGCGAGCCGAGGCGGCCCATCACCGCCACCTGCACCGAGCCCGCGAGCCCGGCCAGGACCGTCAGCGCGACCGCGAGCGCGGTCACGCGCCGGCGGACTCGTCGCCCTGGAAGAGGCTGAACGCGTTGCCCTCGCTGTCCGTGCAGTGCGTGAACCAGCCGATGCTCGGGATCGGCTGCTTGTCGCGGGCGGTGCCGCCGAGCTCGCGCACCTTCGCGATCGTCGCGTCGATGTCGTCGGTGTCGAAGTAGACGCGGACGCCGCTGCCGGCGTCCGTCTCGTCGGTCGCGGCGTAGACCGCGCCGCCCTGGTCATCGTCCGTCCGCACCATGAAGTACTCCATCCCGGGCATCGCCGAGTCGCCGAACGCCCAACCGCCCACGCCGCTCCAGAACCGCTTCGCCCGCTCGACGTCCGCCGCCGGGAGCTCGAAGTGCACCATCTTCGCCGACATCGCTTAGGCTCCTCTCCTCGATGGTCAGGGTGGTCGTACTGTATGCCGAGGAGCCCGACCCGGAGGCCTACGCGGCCCACGTCGAGCTCTGCCGGCGCGTCGCCGGGGCGACGTTCCGTCACGGCCGTGTCTTCGGTGCGCCGGGGGGCGAGCCGCGCGTCCGCTACTACGCCGAGCTCGAGTTTCCCGACCGGGAGGCGTTCTCGGCCGCCTCGAGGACGCCGGAGTTCGCCGCCACCGGGACGGACGCCGCGCGGCTCGGCGTCCCGTTCGAGGTCGTCTTCGTCGATGTCGCTCCCTGACGCGCCGCGGCCGGCCGACCCGGCCGAGCTCGGATTCGAGCGGATCGTCTACACGAAGGAGCCGCCGCGCGCGACGATCCGGCTCAACCGCCCCGAGGTGCTGAACGCGTTCGACTTCCGGATGCTGCGCGAGATCGCCCGCGCGGCCGAGGACGCGAGCTGGGACGACGAGGTCCGGGTCGTGGTCGTCACCGGCACCGGCCGCGCGTTCTGCGTCGGCGCCGACCTGCGCTCCTTCGGCGAGGAGCTCGTCGGCAGGCCGGGGGAGTACTGGAAGTGGTTCGGGGCGTTCAAGGACATGCACGACCGGCTGCGCGAGCTCGGCAAGCCGACGGTCGCGCGCGTCCAGGGGATCGCGGTCGGCGGCGGCAACGAGCTGCAGCTCGCCTGCGACCTCGCGGTGATGGCCGACGACGCGTTCATCCGCCACGTCGGGCCCGAGCACGGGTCCGTGCCGGCCGGCGGCGCGACGCAGTGGCTGCCGATCACCGTCGGCGACCGCCGCGCGCGGGAGGTGCTCCTCCTCTGCGAGGAGATCCCCGCCCGCACGGCGGCGGCGTGGGGGCTCGTGAACTGGGCGGTGCCCGCCGCCGAGCTCGACGCGAAGGTCGACGAGGTGGTCGCGAAGCTCGCGGCGAAGCTGCCGCAGACCGTGCGCTACACGAAGCAGCAGCTCAACTGGTGGCGCGACCTCGCCTGGCACGAGACCGTCGGCCACGCGCGCGACTGGCTCGCGCTCTCGATGCTCGGCGACGAGGCGCGCGACGCGATCGCCCGCTTCCTCGAGCGCTGAGCCGCCGGTGCCGGAGCTCGACCTCCGGCACCGCTCGGATCGGTCAGACCTCGAGCTCGGCCGGCACGAGCTCGAGCGCGATCCGGCGGCCCTCGCGGATCGCCTCGACCGCTAGCGGCTCGCCGACGCGCTCGCCGACGAGCAGCCGCAGGATGTCGTCCACCTGGGCGACCGGCGCCCCGTCGATCGCCACGATCAGGTCCTCCGGGCGGAGGCCCGCCGCGGCGGCGGGCGAGCCGGGGACGACCTCGACCACCTCGACGCCCGCCGCCTGCCCGAGCTCCCGGGCGAGCCGCGGCGGCAGCGGGCGCGAGCCGCCGGCGAGCCCGAGGTAGCCGCGGCGGACGCGGCCGCTGCTCGTCAGCGCCGCGACGATCGCGCGCGTCGTGTCGTTGATCGGGACGGCGAGCCCGAGGCCGACGCCGGCGACGGCCGTGGTGATCCCGACGACCCGCGCCGAGCCGTCCGCGAGCGCGCCGCCGGAGCTGCCCGGATTGAGCGCGGCGTCGGTCTGGATCACGTTGTCGACGACGCGACCGGCGCGAGTCGGCAGTGACCGGCCGAGCGCCGAGACGACGCCCGCGGTGACGGACGCCTCGAAGCCGCGCGGGTTCCCCACCGCCACGACGAGCTGGCCGACGCGCAGCGCCGCCGCGTCGCCGAGCTCCGCCGGCACGAGCGCGTCGGCGGCCGCCCGCAGCACGGCGAGGTCGGAGAGCGGGTCGGCGCCCGCCACCTCCGCCTCGTACTCGCTCCCGTCGACGAACGAGGCGCGCACCCGGCGCGCGCGCCCGACGACGTGCGCGGAGGTGAGGAGGAAGCCGTCGCCCGAGATGACGACGCCGCTGCCGCTGCCGCGCCCCGTGTGCAGGTGCGCGACCGAGGGCAGGAGGCGCTCGCTCGCGCCGACGACGACCCGCGAGTAGGCGTCGAGGGCCTCCTCCGCGCCCGCGGCCGTCCGGCTCGCCATGCCGTCGAGGGTAGCCGCCCGTCTAGGGTCTGCGGCGTGAGCGAGGTCGAGACCCGCCGGGACGGCGCCGTGCTCACGATCACCCTCAACCGCCCCGCCGTCCTGAACGCGGTCGACGCCGCGATGCACGCGGCGCTCGCGGCCGCGCTCGAGGAGGCGTCCGACCCGTCGGTGCGGGCGGTGCTCCTCACCGGCGCCGGCCGCGGGTTCTGCGCCGGGCAGGACCTGAGCGAGCCCGGGAGCGCCACGCGCGCGGTCGCCGACCGGCTGCGCGAGCGGTTCAACCGGCACGTGCTCGCGCTCCGGACGCTCGAGAAGCCGGTGCTCGCCGCGGTCAACGGCCCGGCCGCGGGCGCGGGCCTCGCGCTCGCGCTCGCCTGCGACGTCCGCCTTGCCGCCGAGGAGGCGACCTTCGTCCCCGCGTTTGTCCGGCTCGGCCTCGCCCCGGACACGGGCGCGACGTGGCTCGCGCGGCGGCTGCTCGGCGCGGCGCGCGCGTTCGAGTGGCTCGCGACCGGCCGCGCGCTCACGGCGGCCGAGGCGCTCCGGTGGGGGCTCGTCTCCGAGGTGGTGCCGGCCGCCGAGCTTCCCGCGCGCGCGCTCGAGGTGGCGGAGCTCTTTGCGGCGCTGCCGACGCGCGCTGTCTGGGAGACGAAGCGGCTGCTCGACGCGGCCGAGACGGCGCCGCTCGCGGCCCAGCTCGACGACGAGGCGTGGACGCAGGCGGGGCTCGTCGAGACCGCCGACGCCGCCGAGGGCGTCGCGGCGTTCCGCGAGCGGCGCGAGCCGGCGTTCACCGGTGCGGCGCCGGAGCGGCTCCACCCGGTCGAGCTCGTCGTCCGCGACGACCTCCGCCGCTTCCGCCTGACGGTCCTCCTCCGCCTCGTCCTCGCGCTGCCCCACCTCGTCGTCGCCTGCGTCTGGGAGACCCTCGCCGTGCCGGTCGCGGCCGCGAGCTGGGCGACCGCGCTCGCCCGCGGCTTCCCCGCCTCCGGCCTCCACGCCTGGACCGCGCGCTTCGTCCGCTACTGGACGCACGTCTACGCCTACCTCTACCTGGCCGCCGACCCGTACCCCGGGTTCCGCGGCCTGCCCGGCACGTATCCGGTCGACCTCGACGTGGCTCCGCCCGCCCGCCAGGCTCGCTGGATCACGCTCTTGCGCCTGCCGCTCGCCGTCCCCGCGCTCGTGCTCGCCTACGTGCTCTCCCTCGTCGCGCAGGCGACGGCGCTGGTCGCCTGGTTCGCGGCGCTCGCGCTCGGCCGGGTGCCGCGGGGGATGCGCGACCTCACCGCCTACTGCCTGCGCTTCCAGGCGCAGACCGCCGCCTACCTGCTCCTCCTCACCGACCGCTACCCGACGCTCGCGGGCGGACGCGGGCTCGAGCTCGGGCAGGGCGGCGCGGGCTGACCCGCGCTCGTGCGCTTCCGCACTTCGTAACACTTTGTAGCTAACGCAACATTGGTTTCTCTGCTAGAAAGTCTCTTCTAATCGACATCGCGGCGCCTCGTTGCGCCCGCCTCGTGAAAGGAGAGAGATGAGCGCCGTCGCGCCCGCCGAGCACACCGCCTCGATTCCCGACCTCCACCTCGTCGCCGCCTCCCCGGCCGAGCTCGCCGAGCGCGAGATGTACCGGTGGATGCTCTGGCTCGGGCTGCCCTTCCTCGTCACCGCGGTGGTCGTCGGCGCGCTCTTCGCGACCGCGCAGCTCTGGCTGATGGGCTTCGCGATCGTCGGCGTGATCGGCGTCATCACGGTGATGATGTGGCTCGCGATCAGCTCCGACACGAACGCGGCGCCGGCGCCCTCCCACTGAGCACGCTCAGACGCTCTTGAACGCCTCGTAGGGCTGCCGGCAGCGCCGGCAGTAGCGGATCGAGCGGCAGGCCGTCGGCCCGAACAGGTTCTCGCGCCGTGTGTCCGTCGAACCGCAGTACGGGCACGTCGGCGCGCCGGGTGGCGCGAAGCCGGACTCGCGCAGCTTCCGCCGGCCCGCGGCGCTGATCCGGGCGCTCGTCCACGGCCGGCGGGTCGAGACGGTCACCGTCGGCTCGCCGCCGAGCTCGCGCACGCGCTCCTCCACCCGGCGGCGCATCAGCTCGACCGCCGGGCAGCCGAGGAAGGTGGGGGTCAGCTCGACCCGCACGGCGTCCCCGTCGACTGCGACCTCGGCGACGACGCCGAGCTCGACGAGCGAGATCGCCGGGATCTCCGGGTCGGCGATCCCGGCGAGCGCCGCCCACACCTGCTCGCTCGTCACCACCGGGCGCCCGGGGCCGTCCGGCGGACGCTCGTCATCTCGTCCCGGAGCTCCGCGAAGTCGGGCGTGCGCGCGCGCCGGTCGCCGTCGAGGTACGGCGCGAGCTCCGCGAGCGCCCGGCGGAAACGGGGCTCGTCGCCGAGCCGGTCGGCCCACAGCCGGGCGTGCGCGCGGTGGTAGGTCTCCTCCCGGTCGATCTTCGTCGCGAGCGCCGCGACCGCCGGGTCCTCCGAGCCGAGGAGCGCCCGGATGCGGACGCGGTCCGCCTCCTCGTAGAGGACGCGGCGCGCGATCGCGTGCGCCCAGTCGAGCAGGCGGAGCTCGACGAGCGGCGCCGAGCGGTACTCGGCCGGATCGCGGTCGAACGCGAGCGCGTCCGGGTCCTCGCCGAGGAGCTCGTAGATCGCGCACGCGTGCCCGATCTCGTTCTGGGCGATCGAGGAGAAGGCGACGTCCTCCTCGAGCGTCGGCGCGATCCCCGTCCACTCCGAGTCGCGCCAGCCGAGCACGAGCTCGTCGTCAGCGATCTCGAGCAGCCGTTCCCGCTCGCTCACGCGCCTCCCTCAACCGCTCCTTCAGCGAGTAGCCGTCCACGCGGCGGTACGCGAGGTCGAGCGCGTCGGGGAAGTCGCGCACCTCCCGGATCGCCGCGCGGGGCACGAGCCACAGCGCCTCCGACTCGCCGCGGCGGCCGTACTGCTCGCGCGCCCACGCCGCCGCGAAGCCCGCGTCGGGCGCGTCGAGCGAGCCGGCGTGCTGGAAGGGCTGGCCCTTCCGCTCCCGGCGGAAGACCTCCCAGACGGTCACGCGGCACCCTCGGGCCGCGGGCGGCTCGGGCGGGCGGCGACGGGCGGGCACGCACGGTCCGCGCGTCCCGACCTCCCCGCCGGGCTGCGGCGCCTCATGCCGCGAGCACCGCCTCGCGGACCCAGCGCTCCTGCTCGAAGAAGCGGCGGCGGAGCTCGAGCCGCTCCTGCGAGCGCGGGCCGTGGCCCGTCACCACCGCCCGCAGCTCGTCCCAGTCCGGCTCGGTGTACTCCCAGACGCCGTCGTCGCGGCGGCGGAGCTTCGGGTCGGGGATCGAGAGGCCGAGCTCCCGGATCTGCGGCACGTAGCTCTCGAGGAACTGCTGCCGCGCCTCCTCGTTTCCCTGCGTCTTGATCCGCCAGTGGAGCATCGGGTCCTCGTCGGCGGGGATCCTCGTCCCGTGGAACTGCATGAGCGGCGGCCACCAGCGGTCGATCGCCTCCTGGACGAGCTCCCGCTGCTCGTCGGTGCCGGTGACCATCGCGAGCACGACGTCGCGGCCGTGGAGGATGTGGAACGACTCCTCCCAGCAGATCTTCTTCATGATCCTGGCGTACGGCGCGTACGAGCACTTGAGCAGCGCCTTCTGGCTGATGATCGCGGCGGCGTCGACGAGCCAGGCGATCACGCCGACGTCGCCCCAGGTCCTCGTCGGGTAGTGGAACACGTTGTGGAACCGCGCCTCGCCGGCGGCGAGCTCGGCGAGGCACCGCTCGCGCGGCTTGCCGAGGTCCTCGACGACGCGGAAGATGAGCTGCGCGTGTCCCACCTCGTCCTGCACCTTCGCGGTCAGCGCGAGCTTCCGCTTCAGGGTCGGCGCCCGCAGGATCCACTCCCGCTCCGGGAGGACGCCCATGAGCTCCGAGCTCCCGTGCATCTGGACGAACTTCACGAGCCGGGCCCGGTACTCGTCGGGCATCCAGTCGCCCGCCTCGACCTGGCCGCCCGCGTGGAGGTACTCGACGAATTCCGTCTCGGTCATCGCCCTACCGATCGTTAGGCTAGCGCGGATGGCCGACCGGCGGTCCGAGCTGACCCGCACCGCGGCCCGGCTCTTCGCCGAGCGCGGCTACCACGCCACCTCGCTCGCCGACCTGGCCGAGGCGCTCGGGATCCGGAAGGCCTCCCTCTACCACCACATCGCCTCGAAGGAGGACCTGCTCTGGGAGGTGGCGCGGCGCGGGGCCGAGGCCTTCCATGCGGCGCTCGGGGCCGTCCCGGAAGACCTCCCCGCACCGGAGCGGATCCGGCTCGCGCTCCGCTCCCACCTGCGCGTCGTCGCCGACCAGCTCGACGCCGCGACCGTGTTCACGCGCGAGTGGCGCGCGCTCGAGGGCGAGCGCCGGCGCGCGTTCGTCGCCGAGCGCCGCCGCTACGAGGAGCGGATCCGCGACCTCTTCCGCGACGGCGTCGAGCGCGGCCAGCTCCGCACCGACCTCGACGTCGCCACCGCGGCGCTCCTCTTCCTCTCGGCGGCGAACTGGGCCTACACCTGGCTCCGTCCGGGGACGGACACGGACGAGCTCGCCGATCGCCTCTACGCGGTGCTGCTCGACGGCATGCGCGGCTACGCGACCCCCGACCGGGCGTGACGCGGATCGTCCTGATCGTGAACCCGTACTCGTCGGGAGTGTCCCGGCCGCAGGTCGAGCGGGTCGAGGCCGCGCTGCGGCGGGCCGGCGAGGTGGAGCGCCGGCAGACCGAGAGGCGCGGGCACGCGACCGAGCTCGCGGCCGCGGCCGGCGAGGCCGACGCGATCGTCGTCTACGCCGGGGACGGGACGTACAACGAGGTCGTGAACGGGCTCGACCGTGCGCCGCCGCTCGGCTTCGTGCCCGGCGGCGGCGCGAGCGTCTTCCCTCGCGCGCTCGGCCTGCCCCGCGACGCGGCGGCCGCCGCGGCCCGGATCGCGGCGGCGATCGCCGCCGGCCGCACGCGCCCGGTCACGGCCGGCCGCGTGAACGGCCGCCGCTTCCTCTTCGCCTGCGGTCTCGGCGTCGACGCGGAGGCGGTCCGCCGGGTCGACCGTCGCGGGCGCAGCGCCGACGGTCGCCGTGCGAGCAACCTCGTCTTCGCCCTCACGGTCGCGCGCGTGCTGCTCGAGCGCGGCCTGCGCCTGGAGCCGCAGCTCGAGGTCGAAGGGCACGGCCGCGCCGCCTGCGTCTTCGTCGCGAACGGCCGGCCGTACACGTACGCGGGGCCGGCGCCGTTCGCGATCCTCCGCGACGCCGACTTCGCCGCTGGGCTCGACTTCGTCGCGCCGCGGCGGGTGACGCCGCTCTCGCTCCCGCGCCTGCTCGTGCGGATGCTGCGCGGGACGACGGCCGACGACCCGTCCGTGCTCGCCGGGCACGACCTCGACACGCTCCTCGTGCGCTGCGACCGGCCGCTCGCGCTGCAGGCCGACGGCGAGGACCTCGGCGACGTCACCGAGGCGAGCTTCGCCGCCGAGCGGGGGGCGCTGCGGGTGCTCGTGTGAGCGGGAAGCTGCGCACGGCCCTCGACCGCGACGCCCCGCCCGAGGGGCTCGACGAGGGCGCGCTGCTCGAGCTCCACCGGCGCATGGTCCTGCTCCGCGTGTTCGACGAGCGGGCGGTCGTGTACCACCGTCAGGGCCGGATCGGCACGTACGCGATCGCCTGGAACCACGAGGCGATCCAGGCCGGCGCCACCTTCGCGCTCGCCCCCGAGGACTGGATCTTCCCGAGCTACCGCGAGTCGCCGATCGGGCTCGTGCGCGGCCTGCCGCCGGCGACGATCCTGCAGTGGTGGCGCGGACATCCGTCCGGCTGGTGGAACCCGCTCGAGTGGAACGTCGCGCCGATCTGCGTGCCGGTGGGGACGCACGTGCCGCACGCGGCCGGCCTCGCCTGGGGGAAGAAGCTGAAGGGGGAGCCCGGCGTCGCGATGGTGTTCTTCGGCGACGGCGCGACGTCCGAGGGGTCGTTCCACGAGGGGGCGAACCTCGCCGCCGTCATGCAGGCGCCGCTCGTGCTCGTCTGCAACAACAACGGCCTCGCGATCTCGACGCCGCTCGCTGCGCAGACGCGCGCCGCGGCGCTCGCCGACAAGGCGGTCGGGTACGGGATGCCCGGCGTTCGCGTCGACGGCCTCGACGTCCTCGCCGTCTACGAGGCGGCGCGGGAGGCGGTCGAGCGCGCGCGGGCGGGCGGCGGTCCCACGTTCCTCGAGGCAGTGCACTACCGCGCCGCTCCCCACGCGACGGCGGACGACCCGAGCGCGTACGTCGACTCCGAGCGGGTGGAGGAGGCGCGCCGGCGGGAGTGCGTCGGGCGCTACGAGGCCTTCCTGCGCCGTCTCGGCCTCCTCGACGAGGAGCGCGCGGCGCGCGTGCGCGCGGCGGCCGAGGAGGCGATGCGGGCGGCGATCGCCGAGGCGGAGGCCGAGCCCCCGGCGGACCCGGCGCTCCTCCTCGCGCACGCCTACGCCGACCCGCCGCCGCAGCTCGCCGAGCTGCGCGAGAGCGAGGCCGACCGTGCGTGAGCTCTGCCTCGTCGAGGCGGTGAACGACGCGCTCCACGTCGAGCTCGCCCGCGACGAGACCGTGCTCGTGCTCGGCGAGGACGTCGGGCGGGCGGGCGGCGTCTTCCGTGCCACCGCCGGCCTGCGCGACCGGTTCGGCCCGGGCCGGTGCGTGGACACGCCGCTCGCGGAGGCGGGCATGCTCGGCGCCGCCGTCGGCCTCTGCATGGCGGGCCTGCGCCCGGTCTGCGAGTTGCAGTACGACGCGTTCTCGTACCCGTGCCTCGACCAGCTCATCACCCACGTCGGCCGCTACCGCTGGCGCACGCGCGGGGCGATGGCGTTCCCGATCACGGTCCGTATGCCGTACGGCGGCGGCGTGCGCGCGCCGGAGCTCCACGACGACTCGCCCGAGGCCTACTACGTGCACACGCCGGGCGTGAAGGTCGTCGTGCCGTCGACGCCGGCGGACGCGAAGGGGCTGCTCGCCGCCGCGATCCGCGACCCCGACCCGGTGGTCGTGCTCGAGCCGAAGGCGATCTACCGGAGCGCGCGCGGGCTGGTGCCGGAGGGCGAGCACGTCGTCCCGCTCGGCAAGGCGCGGGTCGCGTGCGCCGGCGACGAGGCGACGCTGCTCGCCTACGGCGCGATGGTCCCCGTGTGCGAGCGGGCCGCGGAGGCCGCCGGCGCGGCGTGCGAGGTGGTCGACGTGCGCTCGCTCCGGCCCCTCGACGAGGACACGGTCCTCGCGTCGGTCGAGAAGACGGGCCGCGTCGCGATCGTGCACGAGGCGCCGCGCACCGCCGGGTTCGGGGCGGAGCTCGCGGCCCTCGTCGCCGAGAAGGGGCTCCTGCACCTGGAGGCGCCGGTGCTGCGCGTCACCGGCTACGACGTGCCCTACCCCTACTGGCAGCTCGAGGACCTCTACGTGCCGTCGGTCGAGCGCGTCGCGGCCGCGATCCGGCGGCTGCTCGCGTTCTGATGCACGAGCTGCGCCTGCCCGACCTCGGCGAGGGGCTGACCGACGGCGAGGTCGTGCGCTGGCTCGTCGCCGAGGGCGACGAGGTCGCCGAGGACCAGCCGCTCGTCGAGGTCTCGACCGACAAGACGACCGTGGAGATCCCCTCGCCGGCCGCCGGCACGGTCGCGCGGATCCTCGTTGCCGAGGGCGAGGTCGTCCCGGTCGGGACGCCGCTCGTGCTGATCGGCGCCGGGGCCGCGCCGCCGCCGCGCCGCGCGCCGCGGGCGACGCCGGCCGTGCGGCGGCTCGCGCGCGAGCTCGGCGTCGAGCTCGCGGCCGTGCCCGGCACCGGCCCGGACGGGCGCGTCACCGAGGAGGACGTGCGCGCCGCCTGCGCGCCGGCCGGCGGGCGGCGCGTGCGGCTGCGGGGCGCGCGGAGGCTGATGGCCGAGCGCCTCGCGGTCGCGCACCGCGAGGTCGCCGCGGTGACGTTCGTCGAGGAGTGCGACTTCTCGCGCGTCAACCCGTCGCTCCTCCTCCCGACCGTCCTCCACGCCGTCGCCCGGACCCTCCGCGGCTACCCGGAGCTGAACGCGCGCCTGGAGGGCGACGAGGTCGTCCTCCTCGACCGCGTCGACCTCGGCGTCGCGGTCGAGACCGACCGGGGCCTGCTCGTTCCCGTCGTCCGGGCCGCCGACCGGCGCTCGGTCGAGGAGCTGCGCGCCGAGGTCGACCGGCTCGCGGCCGCCGCCCGCGCCGGCACGCTCACCCCGAGTGAGCTCCGCGACTCGACCTTCACCGTGACGAGCGCCGGCAAGCTCGGCGGGCTCTTCGTCACCCCGCTCGTGAACCACCCCGAGGTGGCGATCCTCGGCGTCCACCGGGTCGCGCCGCGGCCCGTCGTGCGCGACGGCGCGGTCGTCGTGCGCCCGGTCGGCAACCTCTCCGTCACCTTCGACCACCGCGTCGTCGACGGGGCGCGCGCGGCCGCGTTCGCGCTCGCGCTGATCCGGACGCTCGAGGTCGGGGAGGCTGCGGCGGCGCCGCCGTGACGCCCGAGCACGCCCCCGAGCCGCGGTGCGCCCCGCCCGGCCTCCCGGGGCGCGGACTACACTCGCCGCCGATGGGCGGCTGGTACGCAGTCGGGCTCGGGGTCGGGCTCGGGGTCGCGCTCGGGCTGCTCGCCGCGGCGGGCGTGCCGAGGCTCGCCGCCGCCGCTTCCGCGGCGGCGGCGGCGGGCGCGATCCTGGGCCTCCTCGCGTTCGGCTGGCCGGAGGCGGTCGCCGGCGGGCTCGGCGGCGCGGTCGGCGCGCTCGACGCGACGCCGCTCGTCCGCGGCACGCTGCGCCGCGGGGGGACGCGCGGCGGCACCGCCGCGCTCGGGGCGGGCGCGGCCGCGGCCGCCGCCGGGCTCGCCTTCGTGCCGGCGCTCGGCTTCGTGGAGGCGGCCGTGCTGACGGCGCTCGTCCTGCGGCTCCGCCGGCGGGAGCCCGAGCGCTACGCCGGGCTCCGCACGCTGGCGCGATGAGGCCCTCCCCGCCGGGTGCGAGCGAGCCTGCTCCCCGGCCGTCCGGCCGCCCGAAGCCCGTCGTCCTGATCGTGATCGACGGGCTGACCCCGTCGATGCTCGAGGCGGCGCCGCCGCCGACGCTCGCGCTCCTCCTCGCCGAGGGCGCGTACCGCCGTGCCACCTCCACCTTCCCCTCGCTCACCCCGGTGTGCCTGGCCTCGATCGCCACCGGCGGCCACCCCGACGTCCACGGCATCCCCCACCTCGTCTGGTGGAGCCGCGCCGAGGAGCGCCTGGTCGAGTACGGGTCGTCGTTCGCCGCCCTCGTCGCCGCCGGCCTCGCCCGCGGCATCCGCGACGCGATCGTCAACCTGAACGAGCGGCACCTGCTCCCGTCCGCCGAGACGATCTTCGAGGCGCTCGAGGACGCCGGCCTCGCCACCGCGGCGATCAACGCCACCACCTACCGCGGCCGCCACCTGCACGCCTCGCCGGTGCCCGGCCTCCCGCCGGTGCGGGGCCCCAGGCGGTTCTTCTTCTACAGCGTCTACGAGTCCGATCGCACCGGCGCGCCGATCGCGTGGCGCGGCCGGGCGCGCGGGTCGATCGACGCGTACGCCGGCCAGGTCGGCCGCTGGCTCGTGACCCGGGACGCCTTCGACCTGCTCGTCTTCTACCTGCCGGACTACGACTACGCCTCGCACGCGCTCGGCCCGGGCGCCGCGCACGAGGCGCTCGCGCGCGCCGACGCGGCGATCTCGGCGCTCGTCGAGGCGGCCGGCGGCCTGGACGCCTTCCTCGACCGCTACGCCGTGCTGCTCTGCTCCGACCACGGCCACGCGCGGGTCGAGCGCGCGGCGAGGCTCCGCGTGCCCGGGGGCCTCGTCACCGCCTCGAACCGGGCGGCGATGGTCTACGGGGACGATCCCCGGCGGCTCGCCGCCTCCCTCGAGCGAGAGCCGTCGGTCGACGTCGTCGTCTTCCGCGAGGACGGCGAGCTCGTCGCCCGCCGCGGCGGCGACGAGGACCTGGCGCTGCTCGACGAGTTCCCCGACGGGCGCCTGCGGGCCGAGGCGGCCCTGCGCAACCCGAACGCGGGCGAGGTGCTCGTGTCCGCCGCCGAGGGCTGGGAGTTCGCCGACCTCGCGGGGCGGAGCCACGTGGGCGGCGGCAGCCACGGCGCGCTCGCGCGCGCCGACTCCGAGGTGCCGATGCTCGCGGTCGGGCTGGGCACCCCGCCCGCGTCGATCACGGAGATCAAGCCCTTCCTGCTCGAGCACTTCGGGGTCGCCGTCGCGCGCGCCGCGTGACCGGCTGGATCGACGTCCAGCTGCGGCGGCGGGGGATCGGCGACGAGCGCGTGCTCGAGGCGATGGCGCGCGTGCCGCGGGAGCTGTTCGTGCCGCCCGAGCTGCGCGAGCGCGCCTACGAGGACGAGGCGCTGCCGCTCGGCTTCGGCCAGACCGTCTCGCAGCCGTTCGTCGTCGCCTACATCTGCCAGGGTCTCGCGCTCCGCGGCGGCGAGCGCGTCCTCGACGTCGGCACCGGCTCCGGCTACCAGGCCGCGGTCCTGGCCGAGCTCGCGCGCGAGGTGTTCTCGATCGAGCGGATCCCGGAGCTCGCCGAGCGCGCGCGGGCGGCGCTGCGTGCGGCGGGCTACGAGCGGGTCGTCGTCGAGGTCGGCGACGGCGCCCTCGGCCTCCCGGAGCACGCGCCCTTCGACGGGATCGCCGTCGCGGCTGCGACGCCGACGCCGCCGCCGGCGCTCCTCGAGCAGCTCCGCGACGGCGGCCGGATCGTGCTCCCGCTCGGGCGCGGCTCCTGGCAGCGGCTGACCGTGCTCGAGCGGACGGAGGCCGGGACGCGGCCCCTCGCCTCGCTGCCGGTGCGCTTCGTCCCGCTCGTCTAGGGCGGCGAGCGGCGGGCGCGCGGGCCGCCGGCCCTCCGCCGGTCGCCGCTCGGATAAGCGTCTGTTGAGAGGCCGCGCCGGGACGGCTCGTGCGCCGTCCGCTCGTATAGCCTCGGGCGCAGTGGAGGCGATCGCCAACCGCTGGATCGCGGCGTTGCGGCAGCCGCGCAACTGGGTGCAGCTCGCCAAGTTCTGCGTCGTCGGCGGGGTCGGCTACGGGGTCAACCTCGCGGTGTACAAGCTCCTCCTCGACGGGGCGAAGGTGCACTACATCCTGGCGGCGACCGGCTCGTTCCTCGTCGCCGCCTCGAACAACTACTGGTGGAACCGCCACTGGACGTTCCGTACCGAGCGCGGCCACTTCGGCTACCAGGGGCTGAGGTTCCTGATCGTCTCCGTGCTCGCCTACGGCGCCAACCTCGCGGCGCTCGCGCTCCTCGTCGAGGCGGCCGGCCTCGGGAAGTTCGTCGCGCAGGCGGTTGCGATCGTCCTCGTCACCCCCGTGAACTTCATCGGGAACAAGCTCTGGTCGTTCCGAAGGCGTTAGCGCTCGGCGCGGCGCTCGTCGCGCTCGCCGTCGCGGCGCCGGCGCACGCCTCACCGAACGAGCCGCGCCTGACCCCCGCGCAGGCGACGAGGATCTTCCTCGCCGACCCGAAGGTCGCCGGCTGGCTGCGGCGCTACCCGCCGCGGCCGACGACGCGGGCGACCTACGCGAACGGCGACTGGACGGTCGACGTCTGGTCCGGCGCCGCCGGCGAGGTCGCGACCGGGACCGTCGACGACCCGACCGGCGTCGTCACCGCCGCCTGGACGGGGCCGCAGGTCGCCTGGACGATGGCGCGGGGGATCCCCGGCGCGTTCGGCGGCCGGGAGATCAACGAGCCCGCGCTCTGGCTCGCGTTCTGCGCGGTCTTCTGCCTCGGGCTCGTCGACTGGCGGCGGCCGCTCTCGCTGCGCACGCTCGACCTGCTGATGGTGGTCGCGCCCTTCACCGTCAGCCTCTGGTTCTTCAACCACGGGAACGTCTTCGCGGCGATGCCGCTCGCCTACCCCGGGCTCGCCTGGGTCGTCGCCCGCTGCCTCTGGGTCGGCGTCCGCGACCGCGCTCCGCGCGGCTCCACCGTCTGGCCGGTGTGGGTGCTCGTCGCCGCCGCTGTCTTCCTCGCCGGGTTCCGGATCGGCCTCAACGTCCGCTCGTCGAACGTGATCGACGTCGGCTACTCCGGGGTGATCGGCGCCGACCGCATCTGGCGCGGCGAGAGCCCGTACGGCCACTTCCCGGTCGAGGGGAAGCTGCCGAAGTGCGGCCCCGCCGACGCGAGCGGCGAGGTGCGCGACCGCATCCAGACCGACGGGCGGTGCGAGTCGGCGAACCCGCGCGGCGACACCTACGGCCCCGTCGCGTACGAGGCCTACCTGCCCGGGTACTGGGCGTTCGGCTGGTCGGGCAAGTGGGACACGCTCCCGGCCGTCCACGCGACGTCGATCCTCTGGGACCTGCTGTGCGTGCTCGGCCTCGGGCTCGTCGGGCGCCGGCTCGGCGGGCCCCGACTGGGCGCGACCCTCGCCTTCGCCTGGGTCGCCTGGCCGTTCTCGCAGTACGCGTCGAGCTCGAACACGAACGACGCGATCCAGCCCGCGCTCCTCCTCTTCGGCTTCCTGCTCGCGACGTCGCCGTGGGCGCGCGGCTCGCTCGCCGCGCTCGCCTCGTGGACGAAGTTCGCCGCGCTCGTCGTCGTGCCGCTCTGGTCCGGCTATCCGGAGACGCGCCGCCTCCGCCCCCGCGCGGCCTTCCTCGCCGGCTTCGCGGTCGCGACGCTGGCCGCCTTCTTCGTCCTCTTCCTCGAGCCGTCCCCCTGGCGCGCCGCCCTCACGTTCGTCCACCGGACGTTCGGCTACCAGCTCGGGCGCGACTCGCCGTTCTCGCTCTGGGACTGGCGGCAGTACCACGCGCGCGGTCTGCCCGACCTGCACCTCGTGCAGGATGCGCTCGTGGTGGTCCTCGTCGGCGGAGCGCTCGCGCTCGCGCGCTGGCCGCGGCGCCGGTCGCCGCTCCAGCTCGCCGCGTTCACCGGCGCGCTGCTCGCCGGCTTCGAGCTCGTGCTGACGCACTGGTCCTACCTCTACCTGCCGTGGTTCTTCCCCTTCGCAGCGCTCGCGCTCGTCGCCGCGTAGGCGGCGCCGTCGCGGTCGCGGTGTTCGCGGCCTGCTGGACCGCTCTCGACCACTGGTTCGGCTACGGGAGCCAGCTCGTCGACACGCCGACCTACGAGCGCTACGGCGAGGCGATCCGGGCGGGCCTCGTCCCGTACCGAGACGTCGCGATCGAGTACCCGCCCGGGGCACTGCCGGTGTTCGTCCTCCCGACCTTCTTCACCTGGTACGGCGTCGCCTTCGAGCGCCTCATGGGCGCGTGCGGCGCGCTCTGCGTCCTGCTCGCGACGCTCGCGGGCGCGCCGGCGCGGTCGCTCGCCTTCCTCGCCGTCTCGCCGCTCGCGATCGGGGTGCTCGCCCTCTCGCGCTTCGACTTCTACGCCGCGCTCTTCCTCTCGGCGGCCGTCACCGCGCTCCTCCGCGACCGCCACCGCCTCGGCTTCGCCGCGCTCGGCGGTGCGGTGGCGGTGAAGCTCTTCGGCGCCGTCCTCGTCCCGCTCGCGGCGGTGTGGACCCTGCGCCGGCGCGGGCGGCGCGAGCTCGCCCTCGCCGCCGCCTGCGGCGGCGCGGTGGTGGTCGCCGCCGCCGCCCCGTTCCTCGTCCTCGCCCCGTCCGGCCTCTGGCACTCGCTCGAGGGGGAGGCCTCGCGCCCGCTCCAGATCGAGAGCCTCGCCGCCGCCTTCCTGACCACGTTCGGCCAGCCGACGGTGGTGTCGAGCCACGGCTCGCAGAACCTGGCCGGCCAGGGGGCGCTGGCGGCGGCGACCTCCGCGGTCGCGGCGGCGGTGCTCGTCGCCCTCTGGGTCGGCTTCGCCCGCGGCCGGGCGAGCGAGGAGCGGCTCGTGCGGTACGCGGCGGCGTCCGTCGGCGCCTTCGTCGCGTTCGGCAAGGTGCTCTCGCCGCAGTTCCTGATCTGGCTGCTGCCGCTCGTCGCGCTCGTGCGCGGGCGCCGCGGCGCGGCCGCCACCGCCCTGCTCGCCGCCGCCCTCGTGCTCACGCAGGTCGAGTTCCCCGAGCGCTACTGGAGCTACGTGGACGGCTTCCACCTCGCCTGGCTCGTGCTCCTCCGCGACCTCGTGCTCGTCGCGCTCGTCGCGGTGCTCAGCCTCCGTCCACCGGCACGCGGACGGGCTCGCAGCGCGTAGCCCGCCCGTCCGCCCCGCACTCGACGAGCACGCCCTCGATCCGGACGTCGCCGGTGGCCGGCTCGAGGCGGACGGGGAGCCCGGTGACGAACCGGCGGATCGCCCCCTCCGGCTCGCTGCCGATCACCGAGTCGTGCGGGCCGGTCATGCCCGCGTCGGTGATCGCCGCCGTGCCGCCGGCGAGCACCCGCGCGTCGGCGGTCTGGACGTGCGTGTGGGTGCCGATCACCGCCGTGACCCGCCCGTCGAGCTGGTGGGCGAGCGCGACCTTCTCGCTCGTCGCCTCGGCGTGGAAGTCGACCACGATCACCGGCGTCTCGCGGCGCGCCTCCGCGACCAGGCGCTCGGCGGCGGTGAACGGGCTCTCGAAGGGAGCGAGCGTCATCTGGCCGAGCAGGCTGACGACGGCGACGCCGTCGCGGACCGCGAGGCCGCGCCCGGGGGCCCGCGGCGAGAGGTTGGCCGGACGCAGCACGCGGTCGGCGCCGGAGAGGTACGGGGCGAAGTCGCGCTGGCCGAAGGCCCAGTTGCCGAGCGTGACGACGTCGGCGCCCGCCGCGAGCAGCCGCTCGGCGATCTTCGCAGTGATACCGCGGCCGGCGGCGGCGTTCTCGCCGTTGACGATGCAGAAGTCCACCGCGAGCTCCGCGCGCAGGCCGGGGAGCCTCGACTCGACCGCCCGGCGCCCGGGAGCGCCGAACACGTCCGCGACGAACAGGATTCTCAGCGGGCCTGGAGCGTCGCCGAGGGACGGACCTCGATCAGCACGTGGTTGCCGGCGTCGTTCGTGTACTGCGAGAGCGCTTCCTTCTCGACGCGGGAGAAGTCGAGCACGACGCCGAGCTTCGAGGCGTCTGCGGTGAGCATCGACCCGAGCCTGAGCGACGGGTCGGCCGCGATGTGCGACACCGACACGACGAGCGACGGCGCGGCCGTCGGCTGGATGTCGATCCGCTCGCCGTACGCGCGCCCGTCGAGCACGACCTTGTCGATGCCGACGATCGTGCCGTCGACCGGGGAGTAGACGTCCGTGCCGGGAGGCGCGCCGACGTCGAGCGCCGACGTCGGCGGCCCGTGCCCGCCGCCGAGGAGGTACCAGCGCGGCGAGCCGCCTCCGCCGCCGATCACGGCGTGGACGAGCCGCCGCAGGAGCCCCTCGTTCGCCTGCGCGCCGACCGGCGAGAGCGCGAGCGCGCCGTCGTCGGAGCCGAAGTAGCCGATCGCGGTCACGCGGGCGGCGTTGACGGGGAGCTGGAGCCGGAGCGCGCCGAGGCGCGCGACCACCTCCGGCACCGGCGGGCCGACGGGCAGCAGGCGGGCCGGCGAGGCGGGGGCCGGGACCGAGGCGGACGGGCTGCCGCCGCCGCCGAAGGCGGTGACGAGCAGCGTGCCGAGCGCGACCGCGGCGAGCGCGGCGAGGACGGCGAGCCGGCGCCGACGGAGCTCGCGCCGGCGGCGCCGGGCGCGCGCACGCCCGGATCTCGCTGGCCGCGACATCGCGCGGACCGTACCGGATCCCCGCCGGGGCTTCAACCGCGGGTCGTCCCACGAGAGCGCCGGGTCGAGCGCGAGCGCGCCCTCGAGCCAGTCGAGCGCGCCCGGCCGCGGTGTCGGGCCCGGCGCGGCGCCCCGCCTGCGCGGGCGCGGCCTCCCCCCCGGAGTAGCATCGCTCGCGTGAGCGTTCCGGCCGGTCAGCCGCCGCGCATCGAGATCCCGCGCTGGATCCAGCTCGTCGGCCTGCCGATGCTCGTGCTGTTCGCGTGGATCTTCGGGCGCGCGGCCGGTCACGCGGTCTTCATCTTCCTCGTCGCGGCGCTCGTCGCCCTCCTGCTCGACCCGATCGTGCTCACGCTCGGACGTCTCCGCCTACCGCGGAGCGTCTCCGTCGCGCTCGTGTACGTCAGCTTCGCGGGGGCCGTGATCGTCGCCATCGTCGCGCTCACCACCGTCGTCGTCTCCCAGACGAAGACCGCGGCGAACCGGTTCAACGACTATTTCACCGTCCCGCACGGACGGAGCCACCAGACGTCCGCCGACCGCGACGTCGACCGGCTCCAGCGCTGGCTGAACACGCACCACCTGAAGTCGATCAAGATCCAGGCGAGCGGCCACCGGCTCGTCGAGCGGATCCGCGAGCGCGACGTCGGCAAGTACACGCGCAAGATCGTGAGCTTCCTCGAGGGCGCCGCGATCTCGATCGGCCGGGCGCTCTTCGACGCGGTGCTCGTCCTCGTCGTGTCGATCTACATGCTGCTCGGGATGGGCCGCTTCGCGCGCTTCGTCGACCGGCGCTTCCCGCCGCACGGCGGACGTCCCCTCGTCTCCCGGATCGAGCACGCGCTCGTCGCCTACGTCCGCGGCCAGGTGCTGCTGTCGCTGATCATCGGCGCGAGCGCGGGCCTCGGCCTCTACGCCCTCAGCCTCGCCGGCCTGCTCCCCGGGGCGGAGAACTACGCCCTGCTCTTCGGCGCCTGGGTCGCGGTCACCGAGGTGCTCCCCTACCTCGGGCCGTGGCTCGGGGCGGTGCCGCCGACGCTCTACGCGCTCGTCGTCCACCCGATCTCCGCGCTGTGGGTGGTGCTGCTCTTCGTCGCGATCCACCAGGTCGAGGGCCACGTCGTCGTGCCGAACGTGATGGCGGGGGCCCTGCGCCTCCACCCGCTGCTCGTCATCTTCGGCCTGCTCGCCGGGATCGAGCTCGACGGGATCATCGGGGCCCTGCTCGCGCTGCCGCTGCTTGCCTGCGCGCGCGCGACGTGGGAGTTCTTCGCCGAGCGCCTCGTGCTCGAGCCCTGGAGCGGCGGCGCCGTTCCGGTCGAGGTCGAGGTCGAGCCGCCGGACCCGTCCGAGCGGGAGCCCGCGCGTACGCTGTCGCCATGAGCGCGTTTCCCGCCACCCGCCTCCGCCGGCTCCGCCGCACGGCGCCGCTGCGTGCCCTCGTCCGCGAGACGACCGTCGCGCCCGGCGACCTCGTGCAGCCGCTGTTCGTCGCTCCGAAGCCCTTGCCGAACGAGCGCCTGCCGGCGCTCTCGCGGCTCACCGTCGAGGGGGTGGTGCGGGAATGCGAGGAGCTCGTCCGCGCCGGCGTCGGGGCGGTGATCCTGTTCGGCATCCCCGAGGAGAAGGACGAGGAGGGCTCGGAGGCCTGGAGCGACGACGGGATCGTCCAGCGCGCGCTCCGGGCGCTGCGGCCCCGCTTCCCCGAGCTCTCCCTGCTCACGGACGTCTGCCTCTGCGAGTACACGAGCCACGGGCACTGCGGCGTCGTGCGCGACGGCGAGGTCGACAACGACGCGACCCTCGAGCTGATCGCGCGGACCGCGGTCTCGCACGTGGAGGCCGGCGCGGACGCGGTCTGCCCGAGCGACATGATGGACGGCCGGGTCGGTGCCATTCGCTCCGAGCTCCCGCACACGCCGATCGTCGCCTACTCGGCGAAGTACGCCTCCGCGTTCTACGGTCCGTTCCGGCGCGTCGCCGACTCCGCGCCCTCGTTCGGCGACCGGCGCGGCTACCAGATGGACCCCGGCAACGTCCGCGAGGCGCTGCGCGAGTGCGAGCTCGACGTCGCCGAGGGCGCCGACGTGCTGATGGTGAAGCCGGCGCTCCCCTACCTCGACGTGATCAGGGCGGTGCGCGAGAGCTTCCGCCTCCCGCTCGCCGCCTACAGCGTCGGCGGCGAGTACGCGATGGTGAAGGCGGCCGCCGCCGCCGGCGACCTCGACGAGCGCGCGGCCGCGCTCGAGGTGCTGACGGCGATCCGCCGCGCCGGCGCCGACATCGTCATCACCTACTGGGCGAAGGAGCTCGCCGCCTGGCTCTAGGACGCGTGCGGCCGTCCTTCTCTCCCGGCCGGCGGCGCCGGCCTCGGGCGGAGGCGCCGGAGCGGTGAGCCTCGCTCGCTCCGCTCTCTGGCACCGGGCGCAGAAGGCGATCCCCGGCGGCGTCAACTCGCCCGTGCGGGCGATGCGCGCCGTCGGGCTCGAGGAGCCGCTCTTCGTCGCACGCGGGCACGGCGCGTACCTCGACACGGTCGACGGCCGGACGCTTCTCGACTGGGTGCAGTCGTGGGGGCCGCTGATCTTCGGCCACGCCGACGCCGAGACGACGGCGGCGGTGCGCGAGGCGGCGCTCGCCGGGACGAGCTTCGGCGCCTCGACCGAGCGCGAGGTCGAGCTCGCGGAGGAGATCGTCGACGCCGTCCCGTCGGTCGAGCAGGTGCGCCTCGTCTCGTCGGGGACGGAGGCGGCGATGTCGGCGCTGCGGCTCGCCCGGGCGGCCACGAGCCGCAGCCGCGTGCTCGTCTTCGCCGGCTGCTACCACGGCCACGCCGACCCGTTCCTCGCCGAGGCCGGCTCCGGGCTCGCCACCTTCGGGATCGGCTCCTCCCCGGGCGTGCCCGCGGCGGTCGCGGCCGACACGATCGTCGTCGACTACAACGACGTCGACCAGGCGGCGGCCGCGGTCGAGCGGCACGGCGACGACCTGGCCGCGATCTTCGTCGAGCCCGTTGCCGGGAACATGGGCTGCGTCCCGCCCGCCCCGGGCTTCCTCGAGGCGCTCCGCGCGCTCTGCGACGCGAGCGGCGCGCTGCTCGTGTTCGACGAGGTGATCACCGGCTTCCGGGTCGGGCGCGGGGGCGCGCAGGAGCGCTACGGGGTCAGACCCGACCTGACGATCCTCGGCAAGGTCGTCGGCGGCGGCCTGCCGCTCGCGGCCTTCGGCGGCGCCGCCGAGCTCATGTCGCGGCTCGCCCCGGCCGGCCCCGTCTACCAGGCGGGGACGCTCTCGGGCAACCCCCTGGCGACGGCGGCGGGCGTGTCGGTCCTCCGGCGGCTGCGCGACCCGGCGCTCTACGAGGAGCTCGAGCGGCGGGGCGCGCGCCTCGAGTCCGGCCTTTCCCGCCTCGGTCGGGTCCAGCGCGTCGGCGCGATGCTCACCTTCTTCGCCGGGTCGGACCCCGCCACGGCCGTGACGCGACGGGAACGGCTCGACGCGGAGCGGTACGGGCGGCTCTTCCGCGGGCTGCTCGAGCGCGGGATCTACGTCCCGCCGAGCCCGTACGAGTGCCTGTTCCCCTCGCTCGCGCACGGCGAGGAGGAGATCGACGCCACGGTCGCCGCGTTCGAGGCGGTGCTCGCTCGCTAGGTGAGGGTGTTCGCGACGATCATCGAGGAGGCCCGCGCGGAGAGCCCGCTGTGGGCGGCGGCGGTCCTGCCCCGCCGCGAGCGCCAGTGCGTGACGGTCTTCTCGCCGCTCGCGCCGCCGGTCTTCGAGCTCGGCCTCGAGACCGTCTACGAGGCCTACCTCGTGCACTACGGCAAGCCCCGGCTGTTCGCGCCCTCGAGCGAGAGCGAGCGCATCCTGCTCGGTGACTACCTGTACGCGCACGGGCTCGTCCGCATCGCCGCGGTCGGAGGTGTCGACGCGGTGGCGGCGATGGCGGAGCTGATCTCGCGCTGCGCCGCGCTGCGCGCGGCCGGCGAGGACGGCGACGGGACGGCATGGGTCGAGGCCGCCCGGAGGCTCGGCGGCTCCCCGAGCGAGGCGGCCGTCGCCGAGGCGCTCGCGCGGCACTCCGCTAGGGTTCGCGCCTGATGGCGAGCCTCGTCCTCGATCCAGTCGCCGACGGGAAGCACGTGATCCTCGTCATGCTCCTCGTCGGGCTCCTCTTCCTCGGCGTGATCGGGCTCGGCGAGCTGACGCACTACCTGGGCGAGCGCAGGCGCGGGCGCCGCCGCGACGCCTGGTGAACGCCCGGGCGGGACGCGCGCTCCGGGACCGACGCGCCGTCGCCGGCACGCGCGGTCGGCGGTGAGCCCCGGGGCGTACGCCGACCTCCGCGAGTGGGTCGCGACCCTCGAGCGCGAGGGCGAGCTCGTGCGCGTCGAGGCGGAGGTCGACCCGGAGCTCGAGGTGACCGAGATCGTCACCCGGACGATCCGCGCCGGCGGGCCCGCGCTCCTGTTCGAGCACCCGAGGGGCAGCGAGCACGCCCTGCTCGTCAACCAGTTCGGGACGGAGCGGCGCATGTGCCTCGCGCTCGGCGTCGAGCGCCTCGACGACGCCGCCGCGCCCCTCGCCGAGGTGCTCGAGCTCCAGCCGCCGCAGGGGCTCGCGGCGAAGCTCCGCGGCCTGCGCCAGCTCAAGTCGATCGCCGACGCGCCGCCGCGGCGGGTGCGGAAGGGCGCCTGCCAGGAGATCGTGCTCCGGGGCGACGAGGTCGACCTCGGCGCGCTGCCGGTGCAGAAGTGCTGGCCCGGGGACGCCGGCCGCTTCATCACGCTGCCGGCGGTGATCACGCGGGACGCGGAGGGCCGGCGGAACGTCGGCATGTACCGTCTGCAGGTCCTCGGCCCGCGGGCGACGGCGATGCACTGGCAGCTCCACAAGGACGGCCGGGCCGACCTCCTCGCCGCCGGGGACCGCCTCGAGGTCGCGGTCGCGCTCGGCGTCGACCCGGTCACGGCGTACGTCGCGAGCGCCCCGCTGCCGAAGCACGTCGACGAGCTGACGTTCGCGGGGCTCCTGCGCGGCGAGCCGGTCGAGGTGGTGAAGGGCGTGACCGTCGACCTCGAGGTCCCGGCGTCGGCGGAGATCGTGCTCGAGGGCTACGTCACCCGCGACGAGCTCGTCGACGAGGGGCCGTTCGGCGACCACACCGGCTACTACACGCCGGCCGAGCCGTTCCCGGTCTTCCACGTAGAGGCGATCACCATGCGCCGCGACGCGATCTACCCGTCGATCGTCGTGGGCAAGCCGCCGCAGGAGGACGCGTGGCTCGGCAAGGCGACCGAGCGCATCTTCCTGCCGGCGGTGCGGGCGGCGGTGCCGGAGGTCGTCGACTACGACCTGCCGGTCGCGGGCGCCTTCCACAACTGCTGCATCGTCTCGATCCGGAAGGCGTACCCGGGACACGCGCGCAAGGTGATGCACGCGATCTGGGGGCTCGGGATGCTCTCGCTGACGAAGACGGTCGTGGTGGTCGACGCCCACGTCGACGTCCACGACTACGAGCAGGTCGCCTTCTACGTCGGCGCCAACGTCGACCCGGCCCGCGACGTCGTGCTGAGCGATGGTCCCGCCGACCACCTCGACCACGCGGCCGCCCGCCAGTTCACGAGCGGGAAGCTCGGGATCGACGCGACCGCGAAGACGCCTGCGGAGGGAGCCCGTCCCTGGCCGCAGGAGATCGAGATGAGCGCGGAGATCCGCGCGCTCGTCGACCGCCGCTGGCCCGAGTACGGGATCCCGGCGGAGGGGCGTGCGCGTGGCGGCCCGATCCGTCATAGTTCGCCCGCGAGCCTCCGGCGCTGACGACGCGCCGCCGGCGGTCCTCGCACCGGAGTCCCGAGCTTGTCCGAAGACGACTTGGAGCCGAGCCGTCAACCGCCCGTCCCCGGCCAGCGCCGCTGGGCGCTTGGCCTCGCCGCCGGCGTCGCCGTCCTGCTCGTGGGCGCGGCCGTGTCGACGCCGGTGCTCGTCGCGGGCGCCGTGGTCGCGGTCGCCTCGGGCCTGCTCTGGCTCGGCTCGGCCGCGCGAGGAAGCGGCCTCGCCGAGGCGGGTCCGGTCGAGCCGGAGCGGCGGGACGGCCCGGCTCCCGGCCGCGTGGCCTCGCCGCCGACGCTCGGCCGGTCGGCGTTCCTCGAGCTCTCGACGCTCGGGCTCGGCGGCGTGATCGGCGGGCTCGTGACCGTGCCGGCGTTCGCGTTCATGATCGCGCCGGCGTTCCTGAAGCAGCGCGAGAGCCCGCACGACCTCGGCCCCGTGTCCGACTTCCCGGAGGGCGAGTTCGTCGTCGCGACGTTCATGGGCCGGCCCGAGCAGGGGGAGGTGTCGCGGCGGACCGCGTTCGTCCGCAACAACGGCACGGTCGACGGCCAGCCGAGCTTCACGATCATCTCGAACCACTGCGCGCACCTCGGCTGCCCGGTGCAGCCGAACACCGACCTGAACGTGCCGCACAGACAGTACCGGGACGTGACCTTGATCCCGCTTCCGATCACGCCGGCCGGCTTCGGCTGCCCGTGCCACGGCGGGCAGTACGACACGGAGGGCAACCGGATCGCGGGGCCGCCCGTGCGCGCGCTCGACCGCTACAGCTTCTTCGTCCGCGACCGGCACCTGTACCTGGGGGCGCCGTACTCGGTCTCGCACGTCGTCGGGACGGGCGCGACCGCGAGGATCTACAAGTACCCGTTCTCGTTCCCGGGCGAGCACGTGGACGGGCCGGAGTCCTGGCTGTACCCGATCCAGCCACCGCACTGATGGCGCCGCGCGGCTCTCGCTACGAGCGGATCATGTATCCGATCGACTGGCTCGAGGAGCGCTCGGGGCTCGTCGGCGGAATCCGCTACTTCCTCTTCCGCAAGGTCCCCGGCGACACCAACTGGTTCCAGACGCTCGGCTCGGCGACGCTCACCGCCTTCCTCGTGCAGGCGGTCACGGGCGTGGTGCTGGCGATGTACTACAAGCCCGACCCGAAGGAGGCGTACCCGTCGATCGTGCACATCACGAACGACGTCTGGGCGGGGTGGCTCGTACGGGGGATGCACCGCTGGGGCGCGTCGGTGTTCATCATCCTCATGTTCCTGCACATGGGGCGGGTGTTCCTGTTCGGCGCTTACAAGTACCCGCGCGAGCTGAACTGGATCATCGGCGTGCTCCTGCTGCAGCTCGGGCTCGTCGAGGGCTTCACCGGCTACCTGCTGCCCTGGGACCAGACCTCCTACTGGGCGACGACGGTCGGGATCAACATCAACGGCACCGCGCCGTTCATCGGCCCGTTCCTCGCGCAGTTCCTGCAGGGCGGGACGTACATCAACGCCGACACGCTCAGCCGCTTCTACTCGATCCACATGCTGCTCGTGCCGGGTGCGATCTTCGCGCTGATCGGCCTCCACCTCTACCTCGTGGTCCGCCTCGGCGTCACCTCGCCGCCGTGGTCGCGTCACCCGGCCGGCAGCGGGCCCGTCGCGAGCCCGCCCGCGCCGCCCCGCACCGGGCTCACGAGCCCCGCTCCGCGCGGAGGGACGGCGAGCTAGTGGCCGCGGTCTCGGACCGGATCGCCGAGCGCGAGCGCGTCTTCGAGCAGTACAAGCGCGACGTCAAGGAGCGCGGCAAGCCGTTCTACCCCTACGCGATGTTCCACGACACGGTGATGTCGCTCGTCGTCGTCGCCGTGATCATCGGGCTCGCGGTCATCTGGAAGTTCACGACCCCCGGCGCGCACACGGGCTTCGGGCCGCACGGGTCGACCGACGTGCCCGACCAGGCCGGATGGCTCGGCAAGCTCTACGACCAGCCGGCCGACCCGGGGACGATCAGCTTCGTCCCGCGGCCCGACTGGTACTTCTACTTCCTCTTCTACCTGCTGCGGATCTTCAAGTGGCCGGCCTCGGTGATCCTCGGCACGGTCGGCATCCCGACGATCTGCGTCGTCCTCCTGCTCGCCCTGCCGTTCATGGACGTCCGGCCCGAGCGCAGGCCGCTCCGCCGGCCGGTGGCGATGGTGGCGGCGATCCTCGTCGTGCTCTCGATGGGGATCCTCACCTACAAGGGGGCGACGGCGAAGGAGTCGCTCCCGACCGAGAACCTCGCCAAGGTGCCGAGCTGGGCGGCGGCGCAGGGGTTCGCGGGCAACGCGAAGGCGGTCGCCGGGGCGAAGCTGTTCGCGGTCGTCGGCTGCCTCAACTGCCACACCTACCTCGGTTCCGGGAGCCAGAACCTGGGCGCGCCCGACCTGTCGGCCGAGGCGACGCGGAACCGCGGCTTCGCCTGGGAGGTGGCGCACCTCCAGTGCCCGTCGTGCAAGACGCCGGGCAGCCCGATGCCGCCGTTCGCGAACCTCGGGGCCGCGAACCTGGCCGATCTCGCCACCTTCCTCGAGGCCTCCAAGGGCGCGCGGTAGGCGCCGGCGGCGGCCGTGCCGGCCGCCGGCAGCGCGCCCCGGTGCGGCGCGCGCAATAGGCTTTCGGGCGATGCGCCCGTGACCCTCGCCCCCGACGCCGTGCGGACGATGTTCGACCGGATCGCGCCGGTCTACGACGCGATGAACCGGGCGATGACCGCCGGGCTCGACGGAGGCTGGCGCCGCCGCGCCGCCGCCGCCGCCGTCCGCCCCGGCGACCGCGTCCTCGACGCCGCCTGCGGCACCGGCGACCTCGCCCTCGCCGACCTGCGCGCCGGGGCGCGCGAGGTGGTCGGGGTCGACTTCTCGCCGCGGATGCTCGAGCGGGCGCGGCGGAAGTCGGCCGCGGTCGAGTGGGTTCAGGCCGACCTGCTCGCGCTGCCGTTCCCGGAGGCGAGCTTCGACGCAGTGACGGTCGGCTTCGGCGTCCGCAACCTGGCCGACCTCGAGCGCGGACTGGCCGAGCTGCGACGGGTGCTGCGGCGCGGCGGCCGGCTCGCCGTGCTCGAGCTCACCCGCCCGCGCGGCGCGCTGGCGCCCTTCTTCTCGCTCTGGTTCGACCGGATGGTGCCGGCGGCGGGCCGGCTCCTTCCCGGCGGCGGCGCCTACAGCTACCTTCCAGCCTCCGTGCGCCGCTTCCCGGAGGCCGAGGAGCTCGCGCGCCTGCTCGGGCAAGCGGGGTTCGAGCAGGTGCGCTTCCGGCTGCTCGCCTGCTCGATCGTGGCGCTGCACACGGGGGTCGCCGGATGAACGCGCTCGCCGCGGTGGACGCGACGCCGGGCCTCGCCGTCTACATGGCCGAGCTCGAGGCACGGCTCGCGCGGGCGGTCGACCGGCGGCCCGGGTTCGCCGCGGAGGTGGCCGGGGAGGCGCTCACCGCCGGCGGCAAGCGCCTCCGCCCGCTCCTCTGCTTCCTCTCCGCGACCGAGCCCTCCGAGGTGCTCCTCTCGGCGGGAGTCGCGGTCGAGCTCGTCCACATGGCGACGCTCGTCCACGACGACCTCGTCGACGGCGCGCGGATGCGCCGCGGCGTGCCCTCCGCCTGGTCGGTGTTCGGCACCGACGCGGCCCTCTCGGCCGGCGACTACCTGTTCGCGTGCGCGTTCGCGGAGCTCGCCGACCACGGCGACTCGGACGCGGTGGCGATCCTCGCCGACGCCTGCCTCGGGCTCGCGCGCGGCGAGGCGATGCAGCGAAGCCAGACCCGCAACCCCGAGACGACGATCGCCGACTACCTCACCCGCTGCGCGCTCAAGACGGGGAAGCTGTTCGAGGCCGCCTGCCTCCTCGGCTCCGGCGGCGACGCCGCGCTCGGCGCCTACGGGCTCGCGCTCGGGATCGCGTTCCAGATCGCCGACGACATCCTCGACTGCGCCGGCCACACGCACGAGACCGGCAAGATCCCCGGCACCGACCTCAGGGAGGGGACGCCGACGATGCCGCTCCTCCTCGCCGCCCAGGAGGATCCCGCCGTCCGCGACGCGCTCGCCGGCGGCTCGCTCGAGGGCGCGCTGGCGCGGGTGGCCGCGACCGACGCGCTCGAGCGGTCGCGCGAGGCGGCGCTCGACTACGCCTCGAGGGCCCGCGCCTACCTGCGCGCCGAGGTGCACCGCGAGGAGCTGGAGGCGCTCACCTACGCGGTCGTCGATCGGGAGTCGTGATGGCCGTCGCCGCCCACACCTCGCTCGAGTCGGTCGCCGAGAAGGTGGAGCGCGGCGAGCGGCTCGACTTCGAGGACGGGCTCGCCCTGCTCGAGTCGGACGACCTGCTCGCCCTCGGGGAGCTCGCCGACCTCGCGCGGCGGCTCCGCGGCGGCGACGACCGCGTCTACTTCGTGCAGAACCTGTACCTGAACCAGACCAACGTCTGCCGCGTGAAGTGCAAGTTCTGCGCGTTCGCCGCGACTCGCAAGCAGGCGCACGCGTACACGCTCACGCCCGACGAGCTCGTCGAGGACGCCGTCGCGCAACGGGAGCGGACCCAGTTCACCGAGATCCACATGGTGAACGGCGAGAACCCGCACGTCTCGTTCGAGTTCTACCGCGACACGATCGCGAAGCTCCACGAGGCGCTGCCGGACGTCTTCCTCAAGTGCTACACGGCCTCGGAGATCCACCACATGACCACGCTCTCCGGGCTGACGCACGAGGAGGTGCTGCGCGAGCTCAAGGCCGTGGGCCTCGGGGCGCTGACCGGCGGGGGGGCCGAGGTCTTCGCCGACCGCGTGCGGCGGCTCGTCGCTCCGGGCAAGGAGCACCCGGACATCTGGTTCCACGTCCACGACACCGCGCACCGCCTCGGGATCCCGACCCACTGCACGCTGCTCTACGGCCACGTCGAGACCTACGAGGAGCGCGTCGACCACCTGCTCCGGCTGCGCGCGCAGCAGGACCGCACCGGCGGCTTCCTCGCGTTCGTCCCGCTCGCGTTCCATCCCCAGAACACCGTCTTCGAGCGGCGCGGCTTCACGTTCCAGACCGGGGCCGCCGACCTGAAGATGATCGCCGTCGCCCGGCTCCTGCTCGACAACATCCCGCACGTGAAGGCGTACTGGATCTCGCTGACGATGCCGGTCGCGCAGGTCGCGCTCCACTTCGGAGCCGACGACGTGCAGGGGACGGTCGTGCGCGAGGAGATCTTCCGCGCGGCTGGCTCGACGGCCGGGACGGAGCAGAAGCTCGAGGAGCTCGTCCGCCTCGTCCGCGCCGCCGGCCGGATCCCCGTCGAGCGCGACACCCTCTACCGCGAGCTGCGCCGGTGGGACGACTGATGGCCGGGGACGGATCGGCGCGGAATCGTCACGGCTTCGCGCCGGCTCGTCACGCTGCTCGCGGTCGCCTCGTCGGCCGTGGGGAGGGAGGTGGGGTCCCGCCGGATCTCGTGAGCGCGCGGACGGGCCCGGGCCGGCACGGGGAGGGACCGGGGTGATCAGGCTCGGCCGCATCGCGTACGCGAACATGGCGCCGGTCTTCTTCCGCGTCGACGCGGAGTACGAGGAGCACACTGGCGTCCCCACCGAGCTCAACCGCATGCTCGTCGCCGGCGAGCTCGACACCGCGCCGATCTCGTCGATCGCGTACGCCCGGCATGCCGACAGGCTGCGCCTGCTGCCGCGGCTCTGCGTCTCCTCCGAGGGCGCGGTCGACTCGATCCAGCTCGTCTCGAAGCTGCCCCTCGACGAGGTACGGACGGTGGCGATCACGCCCGAGTCGGCGACCTCGGTCGTGCTGACGAAGGTGCTGATCCCCGAGGCGGAGCACGTCCCGTTCGGGGAGCCGGCCGACGCGCGGCTCCTGATCGGCGACGCCGCGCTCAAGTCGGCCTTCGAGGACCCGACCCCGCACCACGACCTCGGCCGCCTCTGGCTCGAGCGGACCGGGCTGCCGATGGTGTTCGCGGTGTGGGCGGCTCCGGACCCGCCGAGCCCGGAGCTCCTCGAGCTCGAGGACGCGCTCGTCGCCTCCGTCCGCGCCGCGCGCGCCGATCCGGAGACGCTCGCCTACGAGTCGTCGGAGCGCTACGGCTACCCCCCCGGCTTCCTCGCCCGCTACTTCGAGAAGCTCCGCTACCGCTTCGGGCCGCGCGAGCGCGCCGGGCTCTACACGTTCCTCGAGCTCGCGCACGAGGTCGGGGAGCTCGACGAGGTGCCCGAGCTCCGCTTCGTCGGCGCCGGGGCCGCGGTGTGATGGCGGCGGTCGCGTCCAGGACCCGCGAGATCCTCGACCGCGCGCTCGCCGGCGAGCGCATCGGCGACGAGGACGCCCTCGCCCTGCTCGAGTCGCGCGACCTCGTCGCCGTCGGTCGCGCCGCGAACGAGCTGCGCGCCCGCCGGGTCGACCCGCAGCGCGTCACCTTCATCGTCGACCGCAACATCAACTACACGAACATCTGCGTCACCGACTGCGACTTCTGCGCCTTCTACCGGCGTCCGGGCGACCGCCGCGAGGGCTACCTGCTGCCGAAGCCGGTCATCTACAAGAAGATCGAGGAGACGCTCGCGCTCGGCGGCACGGGGGTGCTGATGCAGGGCGGCCACCATCCCGATCTCGGGATCGAGTACTACGAGGACCTCTTCCGCTCGATCAAGTCGCGCTACCCGATCCACCTGCACGCGCTCTCGCCTCCCGAGATCCAGCACCTCGCGCGCCGGTCGTCGCTCTCGATTCCCGACGCGCTGACGCGGCTTCGCGACGCGGGACTCGACTCGATCCCCGGCGGCGGCGGCGAGATCCTCGTCGACCGGGTACGGAAGCTGATCGCCCCGAAGAAGACGAAGAGCGCCGACTGGCTGAACGTGATGCGCCACGCCCACCGGCTCGGGATGTCGACGACCGCCACGATGATGTACGGGCACGTCGAGACGCTCGCCGAGCGGGTCGAGCACATGCGTCGCATCCGCGACCTCCAGGACGAGACGCGCGGCTTCCGCGCCTTCATCTCCTGGACGTTCCAAGACGACGGCAACCGGCTCGGCCCGCGGGTGCCGCGCGAGGCGATGCCGACCGCGTTCGACTACCTGCTGACCCAGGCGGTCTCGCGCATCTACCTCGACAACGTCGACCACATCCAGTCGAGCTGGGTCACGCAGGGGATGAAGGTCGGCCAGGTCGCGCTCGAGTTCGGAGCGGACGACCTCGGCTCGATCATGATCGAGGAGAACGTCGTCTCCGCCGCCGGGACGACCCATCGCGCCTCCACCGACGACTTCGTCCGGGCGATCCGGGCGCTCGGCAAGGTCCCCGTCCAGCGCGACACCCTGTACCGCACGGTCCGCGTCTACGACTAGGTAGGCTCGGGCGGTGACCGCGACCCTCGCGCACCACGGCGTCGTCGCTCTCTTCGTCTGGATGGCGCTGGACGCGGTGCTGCCGGCGGCGAGCGAGCTCGCCATGCTCTACGCCGGCGCGCTCGCCTCCGGCGCGCTCACCCGCGAGATCGACGTGCTCGGCACGCGCACGACCGGGACGAGCGCGTTCCTCGCCGTCTCGCTCGCCGGCACGGTCGGCTACCTGCTCGGCTCCCTCGCCGGCTGGGGCATCGGGCGCTACGGCGGCCGCCCCCTCCTCGAGCGGCACGGGCGCTGGTTCCACCTCGACGCCGAGCGGCTCGCTCGGGCCGAGCGCTGGTTCGGACGCTACGAGGACTGGGCGGTGCTGATCGGACGGGTGACCCCGGTCGCCCGGTCGTTCGTCTCGATCCCCGCCGGCGTCCTCGAGGCGCGGCTCGGCCGCTACACCCTCCTGACCGCCGTCGGGAGCGCGATCTGGTGCTTCGCCTGGGCGGGCGCCGGCTACGGCCTCGGCGCGAGCTGGGAGGGCGTCCACAAGGGCTGGTCGTACGTCGACTACGCGGTCGCGGCGGGCGTCGTGGCGGGGGCGGCGTACGCGATCCTGCGCCGCCGCCGCTCGATTACCATGGCTCGCCGTGCCTCCGATTCCGCACGTTGACGTCAAGGCGCAGTACGCGCCGCTCGTCCCCGAGCTGAAGGAGGCGTTCGCGCGAGTCCTCGAGTCGGGCCGCTTCATCTTCGGGCCCGAGGTCGAGTCGTTCGAGCGCGAGGCGGCCGGGTACCTCGGCGTCGAGCAGACGGTCGGCGTCGCCAACGGCACCGACGCGCTCGTGCTCGCGCTCGACGGGCTCGGCATCGCCGCCGGAGACGAGGTCGTGTGTCCCGCGTTCACGTTCTTCGCGACCGCCGAGGCGATCGCGCGTCGCGGCGCGACACCCGTGTTCGCGGACATCGAGCCGCAGTCGATGAACCTCGATCCCGTCGACGTCGAGCGGAAGCTGACCGACCGGACGAAGGCGATCGTGCCGGTCCACCTGTTCGGACGACCCGCGCCGGTCGCGGAGCTGTCCCGGCTCGGCGTGCCGATCGTCGAGGACGCGGCGCAGGCCTTCGGCTCGCCCGGAATCGCCACGAGCGTGGCCTCGACGTTCAGCTTCTTCCCGTCGAAGAACCTCTTCTGCCTCGGCGACGGCGGCCTGATCGCAGTCAACGACTCGGAGCTCGCGGAGCGGTTGCGGATGCTGCGCTTCCACGGCTCGCGCGCGAAGCGGGAGTTCGAGTACGTCGGCTACAACTCGCGGCTCGACGCGATCCAGGCGGCGGTGCTGCGGGTCTTCCTGCCCCACCTCGACGAGTGGACGCGGCTGCGCCGCGAGGCCGCGGCCCGCTACGCGAGCCTCGGGCTCGGTGAGGTGGTGGAGCTCCCGGCGGACGAGCCCGGGCACGTCTACCACATGTACGCCGTGCGCTCGGCCGAGCGCGACCGCCTCGCCGGCGCGCTCGCCGCCGCCGGGATCGGGCACGCGGCCTTCTACACGACGCCGCTCCACCTCCAGCCGGCGCTGCGCCACCTGGGCTACGCGGAGGGCGACCTCCCCGAGACCGAGCGGGCCGCGCGCGAGAACCTCTGCCTGCCCCTCTGGGCGGGGATCGGCGAGGAGCAGCAAGCCGAGGTGGTCGACACGCTGCGCCGCGCCTCGGCGCTGGTCGGCGCGTGATCGCGGTGCCGGTCAGCCGGCACCGCCTCTGGCAGCTCGTCTTCGACGGCGCCCTGATCGCCGCCGCCTGGCGGCTCACCTTCTTCCTCACCTTCGACAAGGCGATCCCGCCCTACTACCGCGACCTCCTCTCCTGGCGCGTGCTCGCGCTCGTGATCGGCATCGAGCTGCTCGTCTTCGTCCTCTTCGGCTTCTACAACCGCTGGTGGCGCTACGTGTCGACCCGCGACATGTGGGGCGCGTTCCGCGGCGTGACCGCCGCCTGCGTGATCGCCGACCTCGTCCTGTACGCGTTCCCGCCCGCCCACACCTCGCACCTCCCCCGCCGGATCGTCGCGCTCGACTACCTGCTGCTGCTCGCGTTCGTCGCCGGCTCGCGCCTGCTCGCCCGGACGCTGATCGAGCGTCCGCCGTCGGGCCTCGTCGCCCGCGGGCGCGAGGTGCTCGTCGCCGGCGCCGGCGACGCCGGCCAGCTCGTCGTGCGCGAGCTCCAACGGAACCGCCGGCTCGCGATGACCCCGATCGGCTTCGTCGACGACGATCCGCGCAAGCAGGGCGACCGCATCCAGGGCATACGCGTGCTCGGCACCACCGACGAGCTCGGCCGCATCCTGCGCGAGAACCGCCCGGACCTGGTGCTGATCGCGATGCCCTCCGCGCCCGGCGGCGTCCGCCACAAGATCGTCGAGCTCGCGCGGCGCCTCGAGATCGACGTGAAGACGCTGCCCGCGCTGCACGAGCTGATCTCGGGCGAGCTCAACCTCGCGGGTCGGATCCGCCCCGTCCAGGTCGAGGACGTGCTCGGTCGCGAGCCGGTCGACGTCGACCTCGCCGCCGCCGCCGCCTACGTGCGCGACCGCGCGGTGCTCGTCACCGGCGCCGGCGGGTCGATCGGCTCCGAGCTCTGCCGCCAGCTCGCCCGGCTCGGCGTCGCGCGCCTCATCCTGGTCGAGCAGTCGGAGTCGGCGCTCTACGAGATCGAGCGTGAGCTCGCGGACGAGCGCAACTTCACCGCCGCGATCCCGATCCTCGCCGACTGCGGCGACCGGCCGAAGATGCGGCAGGTGCTCGAGCGCTACCCGGCCGACGTCGTCTTCCACGCCGCCGCCTACAAGCACGTGCCGATGCTCGAGACGAATCCGCTGCAGGCGGTGGCGAACAACGTGCTCGCGACGCGGGCCCTCGCCGAGGTCGCGATCGAGAGCGGCGTCGAGCGGTTCGTGCTGATCTCGACCGACAAGGCCGCGAATCCGCAGAACCTGCTCGGGCAGTCGAAGGCGGTGTGCGAGTGGATCGTCGAGTCGTTCGCCCTGCGCGACGACGTCGACACCAGGTTCGTCGCCGTCCGCTTCGGCAACGTGCTCGGCTCGTCCGGCTCGGTGGTGCCGATCTTCCGCCGCCAGATCGAGCGCGGCGGGCCTGTCACGGTCACCGACCCGCGGATGACGCGCTTCTTCATGACCATCCCGGAGGCGGCGTCGCTCGTCGTGCAGGCCGGAGCGATGGGCGGGCGGGGCCAGGTGTACGTCCTCGACATGGGCGAGCCGGTGCGGATCCTCGACCTCGCCCGGCAGATGATCGTGCTCTCCGGCCACAGCGAGGACGAGATCGAGATCCGCTTCGTCGGGGCGCGGCACGGCGAGAAGCTGCACGAGGAGCTGTGGAACGAGGGCGAGCGCGTCGGGCCGACGTCGCACCCGAAGATCATGCGCGCGGCCCGCCCGCCGATCGACGGCGAGTGGCTCGACGAGCAGCTCACCGAGCTCGCCCGGCTCGTCGCCGAGGCGGACACGCTCGGCGTGGTGGCGAAGCTGCGGGCGATGGTCGCCGAGCAGCGGCGCGCCGGCGCCGCGGTGCTCGAGGACACCCTGCACTGAGCCCGCCCGTTCGGGTCGCCCGCCGGCGCCGCCGCCTCAGACCGTGATTCATAGATAAGCGCGATCTGAGCGTTGTTTGCTGCGGCGAGGCTGGTGGGCGGTGGCGTGGCAGCGGCTGGAAGGGTCGCGACCGCGCCGATTGCGTTGGCCGGGGCCGCTTGAAGGGGTCTGTGACTCGGTCGCGGGGAAGGCCCCGCCCCGTCGTTCCCGCTCGCTGCCTGCGCTTGTGTCGCCGACGTGGCGAAGGCTGCGCTCGTGGCCGCCGCTTCGACCGGCGCTTCCGCTTCACCGCCAGGGTGAACCCCGCGTCGCGTGCCCCCAACCGCAAACCACGCTGACATCGGATCGGACGGATCCAGGGCACCCGCGGGAGCCGGCTGACTCAGGACTCACGGTCAGATCAGACGAGAGCGGGGACCTCCTCGTGGCCGCAGCTGGGGACCTTTTCATAGCCACACGCACGCGGTCTGGTGGCGCTGACAGAAGTCCGTTGTTCCTTCCCAATCTGTCCAAGCGGCACTAAGCTCAGTGAGGACGTGCGGCCCTCGGGAGGAAGACGGGGTCTGGATCGAGGCGGCAACTCTCAAGTTCATACGTCAGCGGAACGGCTGCGGTTGTGGTCGCGGGAGCTCTTCGATGTGCTGCTGCCGGTGCAGGAGGAGCCGGGGACTCCGGTGCTTCTTGCCTGCGACGACGAGACGATCCGCACGGTCGCCGACCGCATCGGCTTCGACTTCCCTGACCCGAGCAGCCAGTTCGGCCGCGATGTCGCTATCGCCTTCAACGTCGGGCGTCGCTCGGGCTGGAGAGCGGTCACGGCTGGCCCGTGGGCGGAGGCGCAGCGCCCGCGCGAGCTGCCCGCCTTCTTCCCGGTCCTTTGCCTGTGGGTGCTGGCGGCGACCCGGATGGGACCGGACGAGAAGCACCCGACGATGGAGTATCACGGCCGCCTCTGCGAGCTGATCGGCGTCCCGGGCGACGACTCGCTTGAGTGCTTCCACTTCATCGGCCGTCGCTTCCACGACCTCGCCGAGTGGCTCGAGCAGGACATGCAGGGTCGACACGGGCGCCTGATCGTCCCGGAGAACCCACACCCGGCGCACGTCGGGTTCGCGGTTGAGCAGACGGTGTTTCGGCGGCGTGATCGCCAGGTCCTCTCCGTCTTCTTTATGGAGCGGTTGCGCAGTTCCCTCGACGGGTTCGATCCGCTGCGATTGCTGCAGCGCTGGTCGGGACGCGGGCGGCTGACTGCTCACGCCCTGCGGCTCGTCGAGGACTCGCGACACGAGGAACGTGTCCGCGCCGCGATCCGGGCGGCGTTCGCCCACTGGGACGGCGCCGAGCTTGTCGAAACCACCGGTGGCGGCGTCGGGCGCCTCTGGTCGGCGAGCGTTCGTTTGCGTGTCTATCCCCGCCCGCACCTCGAGTTCGGCGCGGCGAATCAGACGCCGGTCGTGCTGACGATCGCCGGCGAAGAGTTGACGCTCGAGCCGGGGCGGGAGCTTGCGTTGCCGTGGGACCTGCTCGACCGCGCGACGTCGCACCCGGTTGATCTCGGCGATCCTCGTTCGGCTGCGGGCGGCATCCGCATTCCACGGCTCGGCGACACGATCGTCTTCGAGAGTGGGGAGGAGGGGCTAATTCGCGTCGAGCGGCCCTCAGATCGGACGGTCTGGGTGCTGAGCCGCAACGGCACGTTGCACGAACGGCTGCGACCGCGCAAGTTCAACGACGGAGGTGCGCTGCCGTTCGGCTGGGAGCTCTTCTACGACGTGCCGCCGGATGACCTACCCGGTGTCGATCACGCTCCAGTTGCGACGGCCCAGCAGGCGCTGCTATGGATCGAAGGCGGGCTCTCCCTCGGACGGCGCCGCTATCTGAGCGGCTACAAGCCGTATCTCATCGCTGCCGACGTGGAGGTCGACAGCCCATTGCGCGTGCTCGTGAACGGGGACGCGTACGGCACGATCGCCTCGGGCGAGCGTCTCGCTCTGCCGTCAGAGCCAGGTCGCTACGACATCGACGTCGGCGACGGTTTCTACCGGACGAGCTACGACGTGGAGACGCACGGCGAGCCGGTCGAAGAGCAACTGTGCCACCATCTCTCCGACGCGCGTGCGCTGCGCGTCGGCGCTCGACCGGTGGTTGTGGATGAGCCGGGCGTCGTCACGGTCTGTGGCGCGACGGTCACGCCCTCGTACAGCGGGGCGCTGCCGGTTCTGACGCGCTTACTGTGTGACGTTGAGACGATCTGCGCGGATGGGTCGCTCGTCGCTCATCGGCGGCCGCCTACGCCGACCTGGTTCAAGGAGATCGACCTCGGCGGTGGCAGTCGCTGGGAGCTCTTCTGCGAGAATCCCATCTGGCTGCTGGCACCGCTCGCCGGCGGGCGGCGCCGGGCTCGGCTGCTGCGCGACGTTGAGCTCAGATGTCTCGATGAGGCTGCCGCACGGCGGGTCGTCGAGTGGGGTGAGGCGGCGGACGTGCAGCACGGCGCAACCGATGCGGTGACGGCGCGAGCGAGGTGGAAGGCGCTGGTCGAGCTCGCGCAGCAGCGTCTCGGCGGGATCGAGGCCGCGTGAACTGCTACGACAACCTGCTCGAGTGGGCCTCGGAAGTCGGTAGCGGCTCCTGGGCGCGCTGGCGCGACGCCTGCAGGTACCTCGGGGTCGACCCGAGCTCGGCGGCGCGGAAGCTCGGCGCCCTCGGCCACGTCGAGTTCGACTGGATCGACGATCGGTTCGCGACAGCGCCGCCGACCGCCGTTTTGACCCGGCGCTCATCCGGGTGTCTGCTGCTGACCGGGGCCCGGCGGCGCGGGCTACGCGGAAAGCTGGAGACGCTCTACGAGGAAGGGGAGTTCGACATCGATCTGCGCCCGCCCGTGCCGCAGGAGCGCGGGCCGGAGACGTGGCTGGTCGAGGCGGAGGTCGAGGACATGCAGCGCTTCTGTGAGGCGGCCGGGTTCCGTTTCGAGATCGACTCGGGACGGCGGATGCTCGAGGCGCTGCCGGCAGCGTCGCTGGAAGCGTGCGGGGAAGAAGCACGACCCGACCCGCGCTTCCCGCGCAGGTGGCTGAACCCGAACCTCGGTCTGCTACAGGCGAATATCGAGGCGGGCACCGACGGCCTCTGGTGGGTAGAGGAGTACCGGCGCGAGGTCGCCTTCGTCCGCCGTCGCGGCGAGTGGTTCCGGATCAACACGCGCGAGTATGGCCCGTACCTCGCCTATCCGGAGCGCTCGTTCATCACCTACCGAGGCCAGCTTGCCGTGCTCTCGGTCGACAACCAGGCTCCGCTGCCGCCGCTGATCGCACGCGCCGTGACCTTGCAGTCCGGGCGGCTCGCTAAGAAGGACGGCGCTGCGCGCCACGCCTACGTGAACATCGACGATCATCTCGTCGAGCTCGTGCAGACCAAGCTCGACGCCTACGTGAGGTGGGAGTAGTGGCGACGACGGGACAACAGGCGCCCGCGGTCGGCGGCGGCGCGAGCGAGTTGCCAATCAACCCGCTCCGTCTACACACGCTGCTCGAGCAGCAGTACCTCAGCTTCTACGACTCCGCATACGCCTTCGCCGACCCAAAGCTCGCCGAGGAACGGCGCTGGCTAATGAAACGAAGCGGGCTCTCTACCGACCTGATCCTGGAGCCGGTGCCGGGATACGAGAGCTCAGGCCGGTTGTTCACCAACCTTGCCAGCAAGCTCGGGCTCGGCGACGACGTCGGCGAGTTCATCGCGCCGCTGATGAACGGAAACGAGCTGTACGAGCATCAGGCGGAGGCTCTACGCCGCTACCTCGCCGGCGACAACGTCGTCATCGCCGCCGGCACCGGCTCCGGGAAGACGGAGTCATTCCTGATCCCGCTGCTCACTCACCTCGTTCAGGAGTCGCGGGGATGGCGTGGCAGCGGCGCGCCGCCTCAGCCGTGGTGGGTGCACTCGAGCAAGTTCGTGGCGGCACGCGAGGGCGAGCTTGGGCGGATAGCCGGGATGCGCGGGCTCGTCCTCTACCCGATGAACGCGCTCGTCGAGGACCAGCTGGTGCGGATGCGGCGCATCCTCGACTCCGAGAGCCAGCTCGCGTGGCTCCGCCGGCAGCGGCACGGGCACCGGTTCTACTTCGGCCGCTACACCGGTCAGACCCCGCACCGTGACCTCCAGCGCGTGCTGCGCGCGCTTGCCCGCCGCGCCGAGGAGGCGGAGAAGCTCGGGCCCGACCACCGCCCGTACGTCGCGCGTCCGCTCGGTGCCGAGCTGCTGACCCGTCCAGACATGCAGTTCTACCCGCCGGACATCCTCATCACGAACTTCTCGATGCTGAACGTGATGCTGAATCGCCGCGACGAGGCGGCGATCTTCGAGCAGACCGCGAAGTACCTGCAGGAGGACGGCGCGCGGTTCCACCTCATCGTTGACGAACTCCATAGCTACAAAGGGACGGCCGGCACCGAGGTAGCGATGCTGCTGCGGCGACTGCTGCACCGGCTCGGGCTCGACTTCGACTCGCCGAAGCTCCGCATCCTCGCTGCCTCCGCATCGCTCGGCGACTCCGAGGAGGCGGCGCGCAAGTACCTGGAGGAGTTCTTCGGCGTCAACCCCGCCAGCTTCGCCATCGTCCGCGGAACACCGCGCGACCTCGGGGCCCGCCCGCAGGCGGGCCTGTCCGCGGCGGCGGTTGACGCGCTCGCGACGGTTGGTTCCGCGATCCTCGGCAGTAACGTGAGCGAGACGGAGGCGGCCGGACTCGTCGGAGAGCCAACAGCGTTCGCGCGCGAGCATCGCCTAGCTGTCCGGCTCGTCGATGCCGCGAGGGGCGAGAGCGAAACACCGGGAGCGAAGCCCGCCGGTGCGCTCGCGGCGACGCTCTTCCCGGATGTCGCCCCAGAGCGGGCACGAGCCGCCCTCGCGGGGATGCTGTCGGTGCTCGCCGCCGTGCAGGCGCCGCAGCATGGGAAGGACAACGTCCATGCTCCCGTGCGCGCGCACCTCTTCTTCCGTACCGTTCCCGGCTGGTGGGCGTGCGCGCGCGCCGACTGCCCCGAGGTCCCGCAGCGGTTCAAGTCGGAGACGCGCACGGTTGGGAGGCTGTACGCGCAGCCGACGATCCGCTGCGGCTGCGGCGCCCGCTGCCTCGACCTGTGGGCGTGCGAGACCTGCGGCGATCACCTCCTCGGCGGCTACGCGTCGAATGACGGGGCGGGCGGCTGGTACCTACTGCCCGAGCTGCCGGATCTCGAGAGCGTCCCCGACTCCACTTCCGCCGACCGCACGTACGCGCGCTACCGCTTCTTCTGGCCGAAGAGCCCGGACGACGGCGGGCCGATGCATCGGAGCTGGAGCGCTGACCGGGTAACGATGAAGTGGGTGCCGGCGGAGCTCGCGTATCCGGCGGGACGCGTCGAGCCGACCGGCGGCGCGAGGGCGAACGGCTGGCTGTTCACGATGAGCGGCGGTGATGGGCGCGGGGACGTGCCGGCGGTGCCGACGCGCTGCCCGAACTGCGGCGACGACCGCGAGGTGCGCACCCTTCGTCGCGGCCCCGAGATCGTGCAGCTCAAAGTCACCTCTAGCGATCGGATGCGCTCGTCGATCCGTCGCGCGCGTGCGACGCACGACCGCGTCTCGCAGATACTCGCCGAGCATCTACTGCGCGCGATCTATCCGGATGGTGAGCAACGTCTTGTGGCCTTCTCCGACTCGCGGCAGGACGCAGCGCGGCTGAACGCCTCGCTGGACGTCTCCCACCATCGCGACGCCGTCCGTCAGCTGGTCGTCCGCTATCTCGGCGAGGCGCGCGAGCGGGCGGACGGTCTGCGGCGGCTGCAGGCGGAGCTGAAGAAGCTACCGGAGGAGGCCGATCTCGGGTTCATCAACGAAATGACGCGCCGGTCGGAGGCGGCGGAGAAGCTCGTCGCCGCACAAAGCCCGTTCGCGTCTCCGGAGGCGAAGGAGGAAGCGGCGCGTATCGCGGCGAGAGAGCTCGCCGGGGTCGTGCTCGTCAGCAGCCTCCGCGATTACGCGTTCAACGCGCTGCTCAGCGTTGGCCGGAATCCGGCGGGGCCGTGGGCAAGCGGTGACAGCTGGGTCAACCTGTTCGATTGGACGGAGCAGCCACCGCGGCCGCGCGATCCGCAGAGCGAAGACGTGCAGGCGATCCGCGAGGGGATGCTGAGCCAAGTTGGCACGACACTCTTCTCCGGCTCGGGACGCGACGTCGAGTCTCTTGCGCTGGGCGTTCTGCAGCCGCGCGATCCGGTCATGCCTCCCGGCGACCTTCCAGAGGAGATCGGCCGCGAGGTCGTGCTCGGAGCGCTGCGCGTGCTCGGCCTTGCTCGCTTCTACGCGCCCGGCGGTCGTCCAGACCGTGATGCCGATCGCGACCCCCCGAAGGTGCTGCAAGACTGGTTGAAAGCGGTCGCCGCCCGCTGGGGGCAGGACCCTTCCGCGCTGCTCGAGTGGGCGCGCGGCCAGCTGCCTCAGGCGGGACAGACCTGCCAGCGCTGGGTGGTGCGGCTCGACCGTTGCGAGATCGCGCAGCCGCCCGATGACGTCTGGATGTGCGAGCGTTGCGGCTGGCGTCACGCGCACGGAAACGCCGGCGTCTGTCAGCACTGCCGCTCGATCCTCGGGCGGAAGCCGAACCGCAAGGCGAGCGACCTCGATGACTACTACGCGGCGATGGCACGCAGCGGCAGCAAGGTCACCCGGCTGCACACTGAAGAGCTCACGGGGCAGACAGAACGCGCCGACGCGGCATCCCGGCAGGCGCGTTTCCAGGGGATCTTCCTCGGTGGCGAAGCCGAGCCGCCGCTGCCGTCCGGAATCGACGTCCTCTCTGTGACGACTACGATGGAAGCAGGGGTTGACATCGGCTCGCTCCTCGCGGTGCTGATGGCGAACGTGCCGCCGCGCCGCTTCAACTACCAGCAGCGGGTCGGACGCGCCGGCCGCCGCAGCGTTCCGCTCTCGGTCGCGCTGACCGTCGCCCGCGAACGCTCGCACGATCACTACTACTTCCAGAATCCGGAGCTGATCACGAGCGAGCCACCACCGCCGCCATACCTGGCGAGCGACCGCGAGCAGATCATCAAGCGGGTCGTCGTCTCGGAGGCGCTGCGGCGGGCGTTCGAGCACGTCCGCGACACCGACACGAGCTTCGAGCCCGGCTACAATGTCCACGGCCACTTCGGCGCGGCAAGCGCTTGGCCGAAACACCGCCACGACGTCAAGGCGTTCATCGACCGCGACCGCGAATACCTCTACGGGTTCGCTGCCGCGCTCTTGACACGAGCTCGTGCCGAGATCGACGCGAAGACGCTCGTCGAGGAGGCACTCGACGGCCTGGACGAATGCATCACCGAGATCGCGGCCCTGAACAATGAGCAACCCGATCTCTCACAGCGGCTGGCCGAGCGCGGTCTTCTACCGATGTTCGGCTTCCCGACGCAAACGCGCTACCTGTTCACGCAGCGGCCGAAGTCGTCGGACCCGTGGCCACCGGTGGGCGCGATTGACCGCGACCTACGCGTCGCGGTCAGCGAGTTCGCTCCCGGGAACGAGGTGGTGATTGACAAGTTCGTCTACCGCTCCGTAGGCGTCGTCGGCCTCCAGCCGATGGGCACGCGGCAGCCGAAAGGCCTCGAGGAACCGCTCGGCCGGACGATGCGCGTCGGCCTCTGCGACGTCTGCAAGAACATCGACGCGACGGTGCAGGCGCAGTGCAAAACGTGCGGCGCGGTCGGCGGCTACCGCGAGGTCGAGCTGGCTTTCCCGATCGGCTTTCGGGCGGAGTGGGCGCGGGAGAAGCGGCGCTACGAGTCCGCGCTCGACCGGCTGTCTCGGACGAGCGTCCCGCGACTCACGGTCGATGCCAGCCGCATGCGACTGCACGAGACCGGCGGTCTGCTCGTGCGTGGCGGCGACACCGTCATCTACAACGTCAACGACAACAATGGCCGCTGCTTCACGTTCAAACAGAGCCGGGGCGGCCACGAGTTCGGCTGGCTCGACGTCGAGCATGCCTCCGATGACTGGCTCGACCCGAACTCGGACGAACGGCAAGTCGCGCTCGGCGCAGCCCTGAAGACCGATGTCCTGATAGCCCACGCCCGCGATGCACAAACACAGACGTACTCGCACTGTCTACCAGCGGGGAATCGCGCCGGCGAGCTCGTCGCGACCGCGCGCCGCGCCGCCTGGATATCGCTCGCCTTCGCCTTCCGCACCGCCGCCGCGGCGAAGCTCGACATCGAGCCGCCCGAGCTCGAGACTGGCATCCGGTTCATCCGCGACGCCGGCCGCTCCGGCCTCCTCTACCCGGAGATCTTCCTCGCTGACGCTATCGAGAACGGGGCCGGCTACGTCAGTTTCCTCGCCGAGCCGGCCGAGTTCGACGACCTCCTGAACCGCGTCGAGCAGCTCTTCGACCGCTGGGACGCCGAGCACAAGTGCGACACCTCCTGCTACGCCTGCTTGCGCGACTACGCGAACTCGAGCTACCACCCGCTGCTCGACTGGCGGCTCGCCGCCGACACCCTCGACATCCTCCGGTACGGAGCACCTCGGCGCGACCGCTGGGCGGCAACCCGCGCCCATGCCGTCGAGGCCGCGGTGCAGGCGTTCGCCCCCGATTGGAAGTGTGCAGACCCGGCGGCCGCCATCCCACTGCTCGACACGCACGGCCAGCGCAAGATCGAGGTCGTCCACCCGCTCGCAAACCGCGACGCCGCCCTCCGCGATCCGAATGCGCCCGTGCTTGTCGCCGACCTCTTCAACCTCAACCGGCGACCCGGAGTGATCTATCTCGCGGTGTAAAACGGACCGCGGCGAGGACGTTCGTTCAGAAGACGCGGAGTCTTCCCGATTGTCCATCTTCCCAGTTTGGGCGCATTTCGTCGGGTGTGCGGTAGCTGAGGCCTACGTAGGGCCGGTCGTGGTGGCGCTCGGCGTAGGCGCCGAATCGTCCAACCGTTCTCGGCGGCCCAGATCGCGGTCACGTCGAGCTGCCGTAGCTGCCGGAGCCGCTCGAGTGGGAAGAAGCCAGGCCGCCTGCGTCGTGCGAGCGGGCCGCGACGACGCGTGAGCCTCCGTTCCGGGATCACCCGCAGCACCCGCTTGCGGCTGACCGCGACCACAGCCAGCGGCGGACAAACGCCGTCACACCAGCGCCGGCCTGCCACGCGCGCCGCAGCGACTCGCCAAGAACGCCGTCGAGTTGGTCCACGTGTCCGAACGTGAAGGAGCGCAGAAACGTCCCCAGCGTCGAGGGCGCCAGCACCCTGTGGCCGAGCACAAGCCCCGTCCGCCCGGAGCGCAGCACGTCGAAGTCGTCGGTCGAGTCAGCACCGAGATGCATCGCGTGGCAGAGCGTCGCACCTTCCTGCCCGGCCTCGCCTTGCGCGGCCGGCCGGAGGGGCAGACCGGCTCGTTGACCAGCTGCTCGACCCCCAGCCTCGCTGCCCGCGTCTCCGGCAGCAGTAAGCCCGCGTTCGCGACCGCCCGCACGTCGTCGAAATAGACCTGCAAGCGGTCCAGCACAACAACCCTCGCGACCCTTCACCATCTACGTCACCTCCTGAGGCCGGGCCGCCGCTGCCACGCAGCTGCAGCCACCAAGCCGCCAGAATCCTTGCTCAGGAGGTCACTCTCAACCCGCGACCGAACGGAGCCCGCACTCCGACGCGGTGGCTCCAGGCTGAGCCCGCCCGTCCGAGTCGCCCGCCGGCGCCGCCGCCTCAGAGCCCGGCGAGCAGGAGCTCCAGGAGGTCGCGCGGATCGCGGCGCACCCGCGCCGACGCGCCGGCGTCGCGCTTGCGGAGCTCGAGCGCGCGCGGGTCGGTGAGGGGTCGCAGGCGCCCCTGCCGGATCAGCTCCTCGTCGACGCCGCCGAGCCGCCCCCCGTAGGTCGTGTGCACGGGAACGCCGAGCGCGGCCGCCTCGCGGTTCATCGTCCCGCCGGCGGAGACGACGAGGTCGGCGAGCGCGATCAGGCTCTGCGCGTCGACCGCCCGCTCCGGGACGATCACGCTCGGAAGGCCGAGCGAGCGGACGTAGTCGCGCTGCTCGTCCGTGCGCGGCAGGACGATCGCGTGCACCGAGTCGAGCGTGCCCAGGTGCCGCAGCGTCTGCGGGAAGAGCGGGTTGGAGTGGCGGTGGTAGAGCGACACGTCCGGGGGCGGTCGCAGCACCACGAGCACCCGGTCCGGGTCGAGCTCCCACTGCGCGAGCACGCCGGGGTCGGGCTCGAAGTCCGCGAGGTAGTACTCCTCCTTCAGCCCCGGGTACTGGCGCAGCTTCGGCGGCACGGCGCCGTAGCGGGCGAGGCGCGCGGGCGGGATCGAGTCGGGGACGACGACGCGCGTCGCCGCCCGGCAGCCGAGCTGATGCTGGAGCCAGGCCCACTCGTAGTCGAACGTGGTCGCGCTCGGGATGCCGAGCCGCCGGGCGGTGATCGTGAGCTCGTGCGAGCCGTGCGCGAGCGCGACGTCGAATCCCCGGCCGCGCGCCCACCGCTCGAGCGCGCGGAGCCGCGAGGCCATCTGGCGCGCCTTCCCGAGCCGGGACCTGCCACCGTGGTGCCCGATCACGGTCGCGGTCATCCCGTGCCGCTCGACGAGCTGCAGCGTCTGCGCGTACTCGCGGGCGGTGATCTCGACCGCGTCTCCCCGCCCCTCGAGCAGCCGGACGAGCGGCGCGAACACGAGCGGATGCGCGCTCGCGGTCATGTCGATCCACACCCTCAACGCGCGATCGCCTCGAGCGAGACGTCGCGGGTCGTGCCCTCGACGTGCCGCTCGTACCAGAGCGTGAACGCGAGCAGCCCCCAGAGCTGGCGCGAGAGGTCGTCGCGGCCGGCGAGGTGGCGGTCGAGCACGCGGCTCGCGGCGGCCGGGTCGAGCACGCCCTGACGCCGGAGCGTCGCCGGCGAGAGCGTCTCGCGCGCGAACGGCTCGAGCTCGCCGCGCAGCCACGCCGCCGCGGGGATCGAGAACCCGCGCTTGCGGCCGTGGACCACCTCGGGCGGCAGCAGCGGCTCCACCGCCCGCCGGAGGAGCCGCTTCTTCGCGAAGCCGCGCACCTTCCGGGACGCCGGCAGCGAGAAGGCGAAGCTCGTCACCACCGGGTCGAGGAACGGCACCCGGGCCTCGAGCGACCAGGCCATCGACGCCCGGTCGGTCTTCACGAGGAGGTCGTCGGGGAGGTAGGTGCCGAAGTCGACGTCCTGGAGCCGCGTCAGCAGCTCGTGCCCCTCGGTCTCGGCGAACCGCTCCCGCAAGAGCGCGACCGGGTCCCACGCCCGGCGCCGGCCGGTCAGCTCGGCGCGGGCCTCGGCGGAGAAGATCTCCTTCCAGCCGTGGTGCCGCTCGAGCGGGGGAAGGTGGGCGGCGCGGGCGAAGCGCTTCGCGCGGTACTCGAGGCTCACCCGCCGGCTCGAGCTCGGGATCAGCTCGACGAGCGGGCGGACGAGCGTCGCCACGGGGCCGACGCTCTCCGCGAGCAGGTCGGCGACGTAGGTGTAGTAGCCGCCGAAGAGCTCGTCGCCGCCCTCACCCGACAGCGCGACCTTGACGTCCTCCGCCGCGAGCCGCGAGACGAGGTAGGTCGGGAGCGCCGACGAGTCCGCGAACGGCTCGTCGAACGCGTCGGCGAGCGCCGGGAGGAGGAGCGCCGCGTCCGGCCGCAGGACGAGCTCGCGGTGGCGGGTGCCGTAGCGCGCCGCGACGAGACGCGCCCCGGCGAGCTCGTTGAACGACGCCTCCTCGAAGCCGATCGAGAAGGTGCGCACCGGCTCCGAGCTCTCCTGCGCGGCGAGCGCCGCGAGCGTCCCCGAGTCGACGCCGCCCGACAGGAGCACGCCCACCGGCACGTCGGCGACGAGGTGGGCGCGCACCGCGTCGCGCAGGCGGGCCCGGCACTCCTCCGCGAGCTCGGCGTCGTCGGCGCCATGGCGCGGCGGCAGCGGGCCGGGGCGCGCGAACCGCTCGAGCGCGACGCGTCCGTCCGACCACGTCAGCAGGTGGCCAGGTGGCAGCTTGCGGATCTCGCGGTAGATCGTGAGCGGCGACGGCACCACGTTGAAGGCGAGGAAGGCCTCGACGGCGTCCAGGTCGAGCTCGCCCTTCGGCAGGGCGTCGAGCTCGGACGCGAAGCTGAGCTCGCCGCCGTCGAGCCGGTAGGCGAGCGGCTTGATCCCGAAGCGGTCGCGGGCGAGCACGAGCTTCCGCTCGCGCGCGTCCCAGATCGCGACCGCGAACATCCCGCGCAGCCGCCCGGCGAACGCCACGCCCCACTCCTCGTAGGCGTGGACGATCGTCTCGGTGTCGGAGCGGGTGCGGAAGCGGTGGCCAGCCCGCTCGAGCTCGTGGCGCAGCTCCGCGTAGTTGTAGATCTCGCCGTTCTGGACGACGGTGCAGGTGCCGTCCTCGTTCGCGATCGGCTGGTCGCCGGCGACGAGGTCGATGATCGCGAGCCGCCGCGCTGCGAGGCCGACCCCGCCGTCGACGAAGGTCCCTTCCGAGTCCGGGCCGCGATGCGCGAGGGTCGCCGACATGCGGGCGAGCCGGTCGCGATCGACGGCACCCCGCGTCGAGGCAATCCCGGCGATGCCGCACATGCGGCGCCAGTCTAGGCGGCTACGCCGCTTCGAGCGCGGGCGGCGCCTCCACCCGCAGCGCGCGGGCGGCGAACCGGGGCAGGTACCAGTTCCACCGGCCGAGCAGGCGCATCAGCGCCGGCACGAGCAGGGCGCGGATCACGGTCGCGTCGAAGATGATCCCGGCGGCGAGCCCGATCCCGAACTGCTTGACGTCGGTGCCGGGGCTGGAGGAGAGCACGAAGAAGGCGAACATCAGCACGAGCGCGGCGCTCGTCACGAGCTTCGCGGTCCGGGCGAGGCCGAGCGAGACGGCCTGCACGGTATCCCCGGTCTCGTCGTATGCCTCGCGCATGCGGGTGAGCATGAACACCTCGTAGTCCATCGAGAGGCCGAACAGGAACGCGAAGATCATCAGCGGGATCCACGAGATGATCGACTGCGTCGCGGCCACGTGCCAGATCGCCTGGGAGCCGTGGCCCTCCTGGAAGATGAAGACGATGATCCCGTAGGCGGCGGCGAGCGAGAGCAGGTTGAGCACCGCGGCCTTGACCGCGAGCACGACCGACCTGAAGGCCCGCGTCAGGAGCAGGAACGTCAGCAGCAGCACGAACGTGAGCACCCAGGGGAAGTTCGAGTAGACGGCCGTGATGAAGTCGCGCTCCTCGGCTGCGACCCCGCCGAGGGTCGCGTCCGTTCCCTTCAGCTCGGCGCGCACGAGTGCGATCGTGCGGCGGATGCCCTTCGCCGACCCGTCGATCGCCGGGAACGCCTCGACGATGCTGTCGCCGTCCTTCCGCCACGCGGCGGGCGCGGTCGCGCCGGCGATCCCCGGCGTCGCCCGCAGCCTGGCGGCGACCGGGCCGGGGCTCGCCCCGTGCTCGACGAGGACGTCGAACGGCTTCATCACGCCGGGCGAGATGCCGGCGCGCGCGAGCGCGGCGCGGCCGGCGACGGCGTCGCCGGAACCGGGCATGTCCTTCACCTGGGCGTTCGCCGCGTTCAGCTTCAGCCCGGAGGCGACGAGCACCCCGACGAGCGCGAGCCCGATCGCGGCGACGGGCAGCGGCCGGCGCATGACGAAGCGCGCCCAGCGCCCCCAGGGCCCGTCCTCGGGGTGGCCGTGGTCGACGAGGCGCCTCGGCAGCAGGCGGACGCTGTTGATCCGGGTGCCGAGCGTCGCGAGCAGCGCCGGCAGCAGCGTGATCGCGGCGACCACCGACACGGCCGGGATCAGCATGCCGCCGATGCCGATCGAGCGGATGAACGGCAGCGGCAGGATGATCATGCTGAGGAGGCCGACCGCCACCGTCGACCCCGACACGATCACCGACCGGCCCGCGTGCGTCATCGTCTCGACGAGCGCCGTCTCGACGTTCTCGCCCTCGCGCAGCTCGTCGCGGAAGCGGAAGATCATGAGCAGCGCGTAGTCGATCGCGACGCCGAGGCCGACGAGCGCGATCAGGAACTGGACGATGATCGACACGTCGGTCAGGTAGGTGAGCGCCCAGACGAGGGTGAAGGTGTTGAGGATCGCCGCCACCGCGATCGCGATCGGCATCAGCACCGCGGGCAGCGTGCCGAAGACGAAGAAGAGGATGACGAGCGCGCCGGCGCCGCCGATCAGGGCCTCGGTCAGCACGCTCGGCCCGCTGCCGCCCCCGGCCGCCGCCTCGAGCGCGTCGCGCCCGGTCAGGAACGCGCTCACCCCGGGCGGGGTCGCCTGCTTCAGCGCCCGCCGCACCTGCGGGATCCGGACCGAGGAGCTGAAGCTCGGGGTGCCGGGCGGGTAGATCTCGGCGAACGCCGTGTGCCGGTCCCTCGACACGTAGGCGAGGCTGCCGGTCGACCAGTAGGAGGAGGTGCGCGAGCCCGGGTTGACCGCGGCCGCCGCGCGCACCGCCCGCTCGAGGCCGGCGCGCCTGGTCACGTCGCCGTCTGTGCGGAAGACGGCGACGAGCGGCGCCTGCTCGCCGGTGCCGAACACGCGCAGCGTCCGCTGGTTCGCCTCGTACGCCGAGTAGCCCGGGATCGAGAAGCTCTGGAACCAGCGCTTCGAGACCTTCGTGGCCGAGAACGCCCCGAGCAGGGTGAGCAGGAGCCAGGCGCCGATCACCGCGCGCCGCCGGCGGACGATCACGTGGGCGAGGCGCGCCAGCATCGGCCGCAGGAGCCTAGACGGTTGACGATCAGATGTCAAAGAGTTTACTATCGAACGATATGTCCGAGCCGCTCGGACGGCAGCTCGTCTTCACGGCGAAGGCGATGCGGGCGTCCTTCGAGGACGCGCTCGAGGCCGCCGGCGGCACGCTCGCCACCTGGGTCGTCCTCGGCGCGCTCGGCGAGGAGGGAGGCGCGATCAGCCAGTCGGTGCTCGCGAGCAAGGTGCGGCTCGAAGGGGCGACGATCACCCACCACGTCGACCGGCTCGAGGCGCTCGGGCTCGTCGCGCGCCGCCCGGACCCGCACGACCGGCGCGTGCGCCGGCTCGAGCTGACCGAGGCCGGGGCGGCGCTCCGCGCCCGGCTCGTGGCGGCGGCGACGGCGTTCGAGGCGCGCGCGCTCGCCGGGCTGAGCGCCGACGAGCGGGCGACCCTGCGCGCGCTCCTCGCCCGGATCGGCGCCAACCTGCGGGCGCCCGGCTGAGCGGGCCGCCGCCGCGGCGTCCCCGGGCGCCCGCCGCCCTAGCCGCGCGGGAGCGTCTGGCGGAGCACGCGCAGCCCGGTGGCGGCGAGCGTCCGCAGGTAGAGCGGCACCGAGCGGTCCGCGACCCACTCGAGGTCGTGGGCGAGCTTCTCGGCCATCGGGGTCTCGTAGCCGCGGCGCACCTGGGCGAAGCCGGTCAGCCCGGGGCGGACGACGAGCCGCTGCCAGTAGGCGGGGAGCTCGGTCGCGAGCTCGGCGAAGAAGCGCGGGCGGATCGGGCGCGGGCCGACGAAGGCCATGTCGCCGCGCAGCACGTTCCAGAGCTGCGGCAGCTCGTCGAGCTGCGACGCGCGCAGCCAGCGACCGATGCGGGTCGACTCGGCCTCCGTCCGGCGCACGAGCTCCTCGCCGAGGAAGGGCCCGAGCCGCGCCTCGGCGTCGCGGCGGAGCGTGCGGAACTTGTAGATCGTGAAGAGCCGGCCGTGCCGGCCGACCCGCTCGCCGCGGTAGAGCACCGGCCTGCCGCTCGTCAGCCAGAGGACGAGCGCGATCGCCGCCGCGACCGGCGCGAGCAGGCACGAGAAGAGCGTCGCGAACAGGAGGTCGAGCGCGCGCAGCTCGACGTCGATCCGCCGCCGCGGCGTCTCGGCCGCGAGGCGGGCGTAGCCGCGGATCAGCGTGTCCTCGAGCTGGGATATGCGCCGATCGTATGCCGGGGCGGTAGTATAAGTCCTCCTTATGGACACGCGCCAGCTCGCCGCGTTCTGCGCCGTGGTCGAGCGGAAGAGCTTCTCGCAGGCCGCCGAGCGGCTCGGCGTCACCCAGCCGGCGGTCAGCCTGCAGGTGCGCGCGCTCGAGCGGCGCCTCGGGACGCAGCTCCTCGACCGCTCCGGGCGCCGGGTCGAGCCGACCGAGGCCGGGCTCCGCCTCTACCGCGGCGCCCAGCGGCTGCTCGCGCTCGAGGAGCAGGTGGTGGCCGAGGTCGCGCTCGGCGGCGCCGAGGAGCTCGCCGGCAGCTTCGAGATCGGCGCCTCGACGGGGCCGGGCGGGATCGTGCTCTCGCAGCTCCTGTGCGAGTTCCAGTCCGCCCACCCGGCGCTGCACGTCACCCTCTGGGTCTTCGACACGCAGACGATCGTCGAGCGGGTCGCCGCACGCGCGCTCGAGCTCGGCGTCGTCGGCGCCGCGCGCCGCCACCGCGGGGTCGCGTTCGAGCCGTTCTTCCGCGATCCGGTCGTCCTCGTCTGCCCGCCGGGGCACCGCTTCGCCGGGCGGACGGTGGCGCTGGACGAGCTGCGGGCGGAGGGCCTGATCGTGATGCAGGAGGGCGCGGGCGTCCGCCAGCTCCTCGAGGACGAGCTCCGCCGCGGTGGGGCACGGCTGCGCGACCTCGGCGTCCGGATCGAGCTCGGGCTGCAGGAGTCGGTGCTCTCGGCCGTCCGCGGCGGGTACGGGGTGACGTTCATCTCCCGCCGCTCGGTCGAGGCCGACCTCGCCGCCGGCACCCTCGCCGAGGCCCGGGTCGAGGGGCTCGAGCTCGAGCGGAACGTCTACCTCGTGCGCGCGACCGGCCGGGTCGAGACGCGCGCGGCCCGGGCCTTCCTCGACTTCGCCCGGCGGCGCCTCGCCTGAGCGCCCTGGGCGGCCCGCGCCCCGGGAGGCGCGCTCTTCTGATAAGTTCGCGTAATCTCAGGGATTAGCGCATACGACGTGCTGGTCGTCGGCAGCGGCGCGGCGGGCCTCGCCGCCGCCGTGTCGGCGCGGCGGGCGGGGGCGCGGGTCGCCGTCGCCGCCAAGGGGCGAGTGCAGTCGTGCAACTCGGCCAAGGCCCAGGGCGGGATCCAGGCCGCCGTCGGCGCCGACGACTCGCCCGCCTGCCACGCCGACGACGTCTGGCGCTCCTCGCACGAGACGGCCGACCGGCGCCTCGTCGAGGTGCTCACCTCGGAGGCGCCGGCGGCGATCCACTGGCTGGAGGAGCTCGGGGTCGCGTTCACGCGCGAGAACGGCGGCTACCGGCTCGCCCGCTGCGGGGGCGCCTCCCGCCGGCGCCTCCTCCAGGTCGGCGACCGCACCGGGCACGCGATCACGACCGCCCTTCGGCGGGCGTGGGCGGCGGCCGGCGGGGACACCTTCGAGCACGCGCCGCTCCGCGCGCTCGAGCCGCGGGAGCACGGCTTCCGCGCCCGCTGCGGCGAGCACGCGATCGACGCCGCCGCGGTCGTCCTCGCCGCCGGCGGGCGCTGCTACGCTGAGGCGGCCGCGCGGGGCGAGCCCTCGACGAACCACCCCGGCGCGACCGGCGAGGTGACGGAGATCGCGCTCGGGCTCGGCGCCGAGGCGCGCGACCTCGACGCGCTCCAGTACCACCCGAACGGCGGCGCCTGGCCCCCGAGCGTCGAGGGGTACGCGATCCCGGAGACGACGCGCGCCTACGGCGCCGTCCTGCTCAACGCCGAGGGCGAGGAGTTCACCGACTCGCTCGGCCCCCGCGACGCGGTCGCGCAGGCGATCCTCGACGAGGTGGCGGCGGGCCGGGGGGTGGAGACGCCCGACGGCCGGCCGGCGGTGTGGCTCGACACCACGCGCATCCCCGAGGCCGACGCCGAGGTGTCGCTCCCGTACATGCTGCGGCGCTACCGCGCCGCGGGCATCGACCCGCTCGCCGAGAGGATCCTCACGTACCCGGTCCTCCACTACCAAAACGGCGGGCTCGTGATCGACACCGACGCCGAGACGACGGTCGAGGGCCTCTACGCCTGCGGCGAGATCGCGGGCGGCACGCACGGGCGCAACCGGATGATGGGCAACAGCCTGCTCGAGTGCGTCGTCTTCGGTCGCCGTGCGGGTCGCGCCGCGGCGCGGGAGGCGAAGGCGTGAGCGTCGAGACGGGCACCGACCTGCGGCGGGCGGTCGAGGACGCGGCCGCGCACCTGTACGTCTGGGCGCTGAAGGACATCCCGCAGGACCTGCGCGACGCGCTCGACGCGGCCCGGCGGCGCGAGACCTCCGTGGCCGGCCGGCGGGTGCTGGAGACGATCCACCGCAACGTCAACGTCGCCGACCGCGAGCGGAACCTCGTCTGCCAGGACACCGGCATCGCGGTCTACCACTGCCGGGTCGGCGAGCGCTTCCCGCTGCACCCGGCTCGTATCTACGAAGCGCTCCGCGAGGGCACCGCGCGCGCGACGATCGAGCACCCGCTGCGCTCGAACGCGGTGCACACGATCACGCGCGAGAACACCGGCCCGAACGTCGGCTACCGGCTCCCGATCGTGCACTGGGAGTTCGTCGCCGACTGGGACGGGCTCGACGTCAAGTGCGTCCCCAAGGGGTCCGGCTCCGAGAACATGAGCTTCCTGAAGATGTGCGTGCCCGCCGACGGCGTGCGCGGGATCAAGCAGTTCGTGCTCGAGTCGATCGTCGGCGCCGGCGGCAAGCCGTGCCCGCCGGGAATCGTCGGCGTCGGCATCGGCGGCTCCGCCGACTACGCCATGCACCTCGCGAAGGAGGCGATCATGCGCCCGATCGGGACTCGCAACCCCGACCCGGTCGTCGCCCGCCTCGAGGAGGAGCTCTTCGCGCTCCTGAACGAGACGGGGATCGGGCCGATGGGGCTCGGCGGCGACGTGACGGTGCTCAACTGCCACGTCGAGCACGCCGACACCCACATGACCCTCAACCCGGTCGCGGTCAACTACCAGTGCTGGGCGGCGCGCCGCGCCTCCGCGCACGTCTCCGCGACCGGCGAGGTCGCGTACGACCGGGAGGCCTGAGGGATGGCGACGCACGAGCTGACGTTCCCGGTCGCCGACCCGCAGGAGATCCTGAACCTGCGCGCGGGCGACGAGGTCGTCGTCCAGGGACGCATCATCGGCATCCGCGACCGCACCCAGATCCGCATCTTCGACGAGGGAGTGCCGCCGCCGATGGACCTGGCCGGAAGCCTGCTCCTGCACACGGCCCCGAACGTGCGGGAGGTGGCGCCCGGCCGGTACGAGAAGATCTGCATCGGCACGACGACGAGCGCGCGCATGGTGCGCTTCACCGAGCCGCTCGGGGAGCGGTACGGCGTGCGCGCGATCTGCGGCAAGGGCGGCTTCCCCGACGAGGCGATCGAGCCGATGCGGCGGCTCGGGATGGTCTACCTCGCGATCGTCGGCGGGGCGGCGGCGCTCGAGACGACGCAGATCGAGGAGATCGAGGAGGTCGCCTGGGAGGACCTGATGCCGGAGTGCCTCTGGCGCTTCCGGGTGAAGGACTTCGGGCCGCTCACGGTCGGGATCGACGCGCACGGCAACTCGCTCTACCGCGAGGTGCAGGACGCCGCGCGGCGCAAGCTGGAGGAGCTCTATGCCCGCCTTTAGCGCCGCCCACGACGGGTTCCTCGGCCTGCCCGAGCGCCCGGGCAAGCCGCGCACGCAGGGGCTGACCCACGTGATCGACAAGGGCCTGAACCTGCGCGAGATCGAGGGGCTCTTCGACACCGCGGGCCGCTTCGTCGACATCGTCAAGCTCGGCTGGGGGACCGGCTACGTCACGAACAACCTCGAGAAGAAGATCGCGCTCTACCGCTCCTTCGACACGCCGGTCGTCTGCGGCGGCACGCTGTTCGAGGTCGCCTTCGCGCTCGGGAAGCTCGACGAGCTCAAGGCGTGGCTCGCCGAGTACCGCTTCTCCCACGTCGAGATCTCGGACGGCACCGTCGAGATCCCGCGGGAGGCGAAGCTCGAGCTGATCGCCGACTTCTCCCGCGACTTCGTCGTCCTCTCCGAGGTCGGGTCGAAGGACGCGGACGTGAACATCGCCCCCTACCTCTGGGTGCAGTGGATGCGCGAGGAGCTGGACGCGGGCGCCTGGAAGGTGATCGCGGAAGGCCGGGAGGGAGGGACGGCCGGCATCTACCGGCCGACCGGCGAGCTGCGCACCGGGCTCGTGGACGAGATCGAGCACTCGATCGACTTCCACGACCTGATCTGGGAGGCGCCGACGAAGAGCGCGCAGGCGTGGTTCGTGAAGCACTTCGGCGCCAACGTCAACCTCGGGAACATCCCGCCGGACGAGGTGATCCCGCTCGAGACGCTCCGGCTCGGCTTGCGGGGCGACACGCTGAAGGAGGTGCTGCTTGGCGGCCAGCCTGCGGTTGCCGAGTGACGTCGAGGCGATGAGCGCGCAGGAGGTCCTGCGCTTCTGCCTCGACGCGTTCCCGGGCAGGGTCTCGCTCGCCTGCTCGTTCCAGAAGGAGGAGTCGGTGCTGCTCGAGCTGCTGGCCGAGCTCGGCGCGCCGTTCCGCGTCTTCGCGATCGACACCCACTACCTGTTCCCCGAGACCTACGAGCTCTGGCGCGAGGTCGAGCGGCGCTACGGGATCGAGGTCGAGGTGTTCGAGGGGCCGAGCCCCGAGGAGCTCGCCGCGCGCCACGGCGAGCGCCTGTGGGAGACGAACCCCGACCTCTACCTCGCGATCGCCAAGCTCGAGCCGCTCAACCGCGCGCTCGCGGACCTCGACTGCTGGATCACCGGCATCCGCCGCGACCAGGCGCCGACGCGCGCGAGCGCGCCGAAGCTCGGCTGGGACGAGGCGCACGAGCTCTGGAAGGCGAACCCGCTCGCCGACTGGTCGGACGAGCGCTGCTGGGCCTACATCCGCGAGCGGGGCCTGCCGTACAACCCGCTCCACGACCGCGGCTACGCCTCGATCGGCGACACGCACTCGACGGTCCCCGGCGTCGGCCGGGAGGGCCGCTGGGCCGGCACCGACCGCACCGAGTGCGGGCTCCACACCCCTCCGACGCCCCCGCGCAGCGCATGACTTCATTTTGTATAGTCGCTTCACTTTGGAAAGGAACGGGTTCGTCGTGTGGCTGACGGGCCTGCCGGCCGCCGGCAAGTCGACCATCGCCGGGCTCGTCGCCGGCGCGCTCGAGGAGCGCGGCGTGCTCGTCGACCGGCTCGACGGCGACGTCGTGCGCGCGCACCTGACCCACGAGCTCGGCTTCTCGAAGGAGGACCGCGACCTGAACATCGCCCGCATCGGCTGGGTCGCGTCCCGGCTCGCCCGGGCCGGCGCGGCCGTCGTCGTCTCGGCGATCTCCCCCTACGACGAGGCGCGGCGGCGGGCGCGCGCGCTCGTCGAGGAGCACGCGGCGTTCGTCCTCGTCCACGTCGCGACGGCGGTCGAGGAGTGCGCGCGGCGCGACCCGAAGGGGCTGTACGCGAAGGCGCACGCCGGCGAGATCAGCGGCTTCACCGGCGTCGACGACCCCTACGAGGAGCCCGCCGACGCCGAGGTGCGGATCGACACCGCCGGACGCACCCCGCGGGAGTCGGCGGCGATCGTGCTCGCGAAGCTGGAGGAGCTCGGCCTGGTCGGGGTGCCGGCGTGACCGCTCCCGCGGCGGTGCCTCGCCTGTCCGCCCTCTCGCACCTCGACGAGCTCGAGGCCGAGGCGGTGCACATCATGCGCGAGGTCGTCGCCGAGCGGGAGCGGCCGGTCCTCCTCTTCTCGGGAGGGAAGGACTCGATCGTCCTGCTGCGCCTCGCCGAGAAGGCGTTCAGGCCGGGCCGGTTCCCGTTCCCGCTGCTGCACGTCGACACCGGCCACAACTTCCCGGAGGTGATCGCGTTCCGCGACCGGCGCGTCGCGGAGCTCGGCGAGCGGCTCGTCGTCGCGAGCGTGCAGGAGTCGATCGACAGGGGACGCGTGGTCGAGGAGAAGGGGCCGCGGGCGTCGCGCAACCAGCTCCAGACGACCACGCTCCTCGACGCGATCGCCGAGCACGGCTTCGACGCGGCGATGGGCGGCGCGCGGCGGGACGAGGAGCGCGCGCGGGCGAAGGAGCGGATCTTCAGCTTCCGGGACGAGTTCGGCCAGTGGAACCCGCGCGCGCAGCGGCCCGAGGTCTGGAACCTCTACAACGCGCGCATCCGGAAGGGCGAGCACATCCGGGTGTTTCCGATCTCGAACTGGACCGAGCTCGACGTGTGGCAGTACATCGCGCGCGAGGGCCTCGAGCTGCCATCGATCTACTTCGCGCACGAGCGGGAGGTGTTCCGGCGCGACGGGATGCTCTACGCCGTCAGCCCCTACGTCGAGCGCTACCCGGACGAGACGCCCTTCGTCGCGTCGGTGCGCTTCCGCACCGTCGGCGACATGAGCTGCACCGGCGGCGTGCGCTCGACCGCGAGGACGCTCGACGAGGTCGTCGCCGAGATCGCCGCCACCACCGTCACCGAGCGCGGCGAGACGCGCGCGGACGACCGCGTGACCGAGGCGGCGATGGAGGACAGGAAGCGCGTTGGCTACTTCTGAGCTGCTGCTGCGCTCCGAGCTCCTGCGGCTCGTGACCGCCGGCTCGGTCGACGACGGCAAGTCGACGCTGATCGGCCGGCTGCTCTACGACACGAAGCAGATCATGGCCGACCAGCTCGAGCACATCGCGGACGCCTCGCGCAGGCGCGGGTCCGACTACGTCGACCTCGCGCTGCTGACCGACGGGCTGCGGGCCGAGCGCGAGCAGGGGATCACGATCGACGTCGCCTACCGGTCGTTCGTCACCCCGCGCCGCCGCTTCCAGCTCGCGGACGCGCCCGGACACGTCCAGTACACGCGCAACATGGTCACCGGCGCGTCGACCGCGGAGCTCGCGGTGATCCTGGTGGACGCGCGCAAGGGCGTGACCGAGCAGACCCGCAGGCACTCCTCGGTCGCCTCGCTCCTCCGGATCCCGCACGTCACCTACGCGGTCAACAAGATGGACCTCGTCGGCTTCTCGGCGGAGCGGTTCGCCGAGATCGCGGCCGACCTCGACGACCTGGCCTCGCGCCTCGACCTCGGCGACGTCCGCGTCGTCCCGATCTCGGCGCTGCGCGGCGACAACGTGGTCGAGCGGACCGGCGCGATGCCGTGGTACGACGGGCCGACGCTGCTCGAGCACCTGGAGACGGTCGAGATCGCCGGCGACCGCAACCTGACCGACCGGCGCTTCCCGGTGCAGTGGGTGATCCGGCCGCGGGCGGCGGAGCACCACGACTACCGCGGCTACGCCGGCCAGGTCGCCGGCGGGGTGTGGCGGGCGGGCGACGAGGTCGTCGTCCTCCCGTCGGGCGTCCGCAGCCGCGTCGCGGCGGTGGAGACCTTCGACGGCCCCCTCGCCGCCGCCGTCCCGCCGCAGTCGGTGACGATCCGGCTCGAGGACGAGCTCGACGTCGCGCGCGGCGACCTGCTCGCCGACCCGGAGCGCCCGCCGACGGTGGCGCGGGAGCTCGTCGCCCACCTGTGCTGGATGAGCGAGCGCCCGCTCGTGCCCCGCGCGGCCCTCGTGGTCAAGCACACGACCCGCAGCGTGCGCGCCCACGCCTCCGAGCTCGTCTCGGTCCTCGACGTCGCCGCGCTCGCGCACCGGCCGGCACCCGGCGAGCTCGCGCTCAACGACCTCGCCGTCGTGCGCCTCCGGCTCGCGGAGCCGCTCGTCGTCGATCCCTACGAGCGCAACCCGCCGACCGGCTCCTTCATCCTCATCGACGAGGCGACGAACGACACGGTGGCCGCCGGCATGGTCCTGGAGGCGGCGGCCGCATGAGGCGCCGGGGCCGGCCGTCCGGATCGCCCCCGCGCCGCGGGCGCCTCGGCGCGCCGCGGTCGGCCGACCCGTGGCGCGACCTGACCGTGATCGACTCGCGCGCGCCGCGCTTCAACCAGGCGGTGGTCGGGACGGTCGCGCTCGCGGCCGTCGCGACCGGGCGGTGGTGGCCGCTCGCGCTCCTCGCCGCCAACCTCGCCTCCGGGCTGCTCGCCGGGCGCCGCTTCTGCCTCACCTGCCTCGCGTACTTCGTGCTCGTGCAGCCGCTCGTCGGCGAGGGGCCGCTCGAGGACGCGCGCCCGCCCCGGGCGGCGAACGTCGTCGGCTTCGTCGTCCTCGCAGCGGCCGCGGCCGCCTCCGCCGCCGGAGCGAGCACGGCCGGCGCGGCGCTCGCCGTCCTCGTCGCCGTGCTGGCGCTGCTCGCCGCGATCACGGGCTTCTGCACCGGCTGCGAGGCGTACAAGCTCGCGTGCCGGCTCACCGGGCGCCCGTTCGTGTCCTGCCCGATCCCCGGGGCGCGCTCGTGACCTGGCAGCTCTCGCTCGCCGGCCTCCTCGTCGGGATCCTCGTCGGCATGACCGGCATGGGCGGCGGCTCGCTGATGACGCCGATCCTGATCATCGTCTTCGGCTTCGACGCGAAGGTCGCGGTCGGCACCGACATCCTGCACGGGGCCGTGTTCAAGTCGCTCGGCGCGGTGAGGCATCGGATGCTCGGCACCGTGCACGCCAGGCTCGCCCTGTGGATGTTCCTCGGGTCGGGACCGCTCTCCCTCCTCGGCGTCGAGGTCGCGAGCCGGATCGGCGACGGCAAGACGAGCACCCTGCAGCAGATCGTCGGCGTCGCGCTCGTCCTCGGCGGCGCCGGCTGGCTGGTCAAGACCTTCGTCGCCGGCCGCGGCAGCGACTCGCCCTTCCTGCTCGCGCCGCGCGACAAGGTGGTCGCGGTGGCGATCGGCGCGAGCTGCGGCTTCGTCGTCGGGCTCACGTCGGTCGGGTCGGGCACCTTCTTCGGGCTCTTCATGCTCCTCGTCTATCCGCTGACGGCGCAGAAGATCGTCGGCACCGACATGTTCCACGCTGCCGCGCTCCTGTGGGTCGCCGGGATCTCGCACCTGGCTCACGGCGACGTCGACAAGCACGCGATCGCGTGGCTTCTCGTCGGCTCCGTCCCCGGCGTGCTGCTCGGCTCGCAGCTGTCGATCAAGGTGCCGGAGCGCGCGCTGCGGGTCGCCTTCGGCGCCGTGCTCCTCCTCTCCGGGGTGAAGATCGCGAACGTGCCGCAGGCGAACCTGATCCTCGAGATCGGCGTGAGCGTGCTGGCGGCGGTGTTCCTCCTCTGGTCGGTCCGGCAGCTCTTCCTCCGGCGGATGGTGGCGCCAGACCCGACATAGAATCGCGCGGGCGGTGGCCCGGGTGCTCTCGACCGCGTTCTGCGTGGCGCTCCTCGCGGCGACGGCGGCGGCGTTCGCGCTCACGGAGGGGGCGAAGACCGAGCTGATCCCGATCTACCAGGTGCACGTCGCGCACCAGTTCTCGCCGACGTGCGGCTGTCCGACCGCCGTCGCGGCGATCACCTTCCGCCTGCGGACGCCGGACACGCTCACCGTCTGGATGACCCGAGCCGGGCAACGGGTCCGGACGATCGTCCCCGGGCGCTCCTACCCGCGGGGGCCGGTCGCGCTCGCGTTCGACGGGATCAGCGACGCCGGCACGACGCTGCCCGACGGCGACTACCGGCCGGTCGTCCACCTCGCCCGGGAGCACCGCACGATCGAGCTGCCGAGCACGATCGTGCTCGACACGAAGCCGCCGGTCGTGCACGTCCGCCACCGGATCTACACCCACATCTCGCCGGACGGGGACGGCCACGACGACGTCTTCCGCGTCCGCTACCGGGTGAGCGAGCACGCCCACGGGATCCTGCTCGTCGACGGCCGTCAGGTCGAGTTCACCTACCGCGAGCCGCTCGAGGGCGTCCTGAGCTGGAACGGGAAGATCGACGGCCGCCTGGCGCGGCCGGGCAACCACGTGCTCGAGATCGCGGCGCAGGACCTCGCAGGCAACCGCTCGAAGCCGTTCCCCTTCGCGGTCGTGACGATCCGGTACGTCGCGCTCGGCCGCTCGCGCGTGCTCGTCGCGCCGCGCGCGCGCTTCTCGATCCTCGTCCTCGCCGACGCGCCGAGGGTGCGGTGGCTCTTCGCCGGCGGCCGCGGCACCGCGCGCCCCGGCACGCTCCGCCTGCGCGCGCCCGCGCGGCCGGGCGTCTACCGGCTGTACGTCGAGGCGTCGGGCCACGCGGCGAGGGCGCTGGTGGTCGTCGGGTGATGGCGGAGCTCGCCCGCCTCGGGGGCGCCGCGGGCGCGCTCGGGCTCGCCGCGGTCCTCTACGGCCCGAGCCGGCGCGTGCGCGCCGGCGGGCTCGCGGCGTGGGCGGCCGGCTGCGGGCTGCTCGCGATCTGGCTCGCCCCGTCGGGGCACCACCGCGCCTACGCGGCCGCGGCGGCCGCCGGGACGGTGCTCGCCGCCGGGATCGCGTGGCTCCTGCGGCGGGTGCCGTGGCTCCTCCCGGTCGCGATCCTCGCCTGCGCGCCGGCGCGGATCCCCGTCTCCGTCGGGCACACGAGCGCGAACCTGCTGCTGCCGATGTACGTCGTCGTCGCCGGCGCCGCGCTCGCCCTCGCCCGGGAGCTCCTCGGCGGCGACGAGCGCACGCGCGAGCTCGGCCGCGCGGCGCTCCCGCTCGCGCTCTTCGTCGGCTGGACCGGAGTCGCGTTCCTCTGGTCGCAGGACCGCCACCAGGGCGCGGTCGAGCTGCTCTTCTACGTCCTGCCCTTCGGGCTGCTCGCGGTCTCGCTCTCGCGCCTGCCGTGGCGCGCCGGCTGGATGACGGCCCTGTACGTGCAGCTCGCGGCGATGGGGCTCCTGTTCGCGGTGATCGGCATCTGGCAGTACGAGCGGCGCGACATCTTCTGGAACCCGAAGGTGATCGTCGACAACGCGTACGCGACGAGCAGCTGGTTCTACCGGGTCAACTCCGTCTTCTACGACCCGTCGATCTACGGCCGCTTCCTCGTCGTCGCGATCCTCGCCGCGCTCGTGCTCGTCCTCTTCGCCGGCCCGGCCGCCGCGTGGTCGGCGCTCGTCGTCGCCGCGGTGACGTTCGTCGGGCTGGTGCCGAGCTTCTCGCAGTCGAGCTTCGTCGCGCTCGGCGCCGGGATCGTCGTCGCGCTCGCCGTCCTCTGGCGGCGGCGGTCGCTCGTGCCGCTCGCCCTGGCGCTCGGCGCCCTCGCCGCCGTGTCGCTCGGCGTCCCGCAGGCGCGCCACCGCATCCTCGGCAAGGCGGGCATCTCGACGGCGACCGGCGGCCGCTCGAACCTCGTCACCGGCGGGATCGAGCTCGCCCTCCACCACCCGCTCCTCGGGGTGGGCACCGGTGCCTTCCAGCACGCCTACGGGCGGCAGGAGCACCTGCCCGGCTTCCGGCCGAAGAAGGCGGCCTCGCACGACACCCCGGTCACGGTGGCGGCCGAGACCGGCCTCCCGGGGCTCGCCCTCCTCCTCTGGCTGCTCGCGGCCGTCCTCGCCGCCCCGTTCCGCGGCAACCCGCTCCTCGGCCCGACCGGGCGCGCCCGTCTCGTCCTCGGACTAGCCTTGGTCGCGATCGTCGTGCACAGCCTCTTCTACGACGCGCTGCTCGAGGACCCGCTCTTCTGGGGGGCGCTCGCGCTCTCGGCGGTCGCCGCGCGCAGGCAGGCGGTGGCGTGAACGCCTGGAAGCGGGTGCTCGTGCTGGCGCCCCACACCGACGACGGCGAGTTCGGCTGCGGCGCGACGATGGCGCGCCTCGTCGAGGAGGGCGCGGAGGTGCGCTACGTCGCGTTCTCGATCGCGACGCGCTCGCTCCCTCCGGGCTTCGCGCCCGACACGCTCGCGCGCGAGGTGCGCGAGGCGACCGCCGAGCTCGGCATCCCGGCGGCGAACCTGACCGTCCACGACTTCGACGTCCGGACGTTCCCGGACCACCGCCAGGAGATCCTCGAGCTGCTGATCGAGCTCTGGAACGAGTGGGAGCCGGAGGTCGTCTTCCAGCCGTCGCTGCACGACATCCACCAGGACCACCAGACGGTCGCCGCGGAGGGGCTGCGGGCGTTCAAGCGCACCACCATCCTCGGCTACGAGATCCCCTGGAACAACTTCGACTTCGCCTACCAGGCGTACGTCGCCCTGGAGCGCCGGCACGTCGAGCGCAAGGCGGCCGCGCTCTCGCGCTACGCCTCGCAGCAGCACCGCCGCTACGCCGACCCCGAGTACGTCTGGAACCTCGCCCGCATCCACGGGACGAACGTGAACCGGGAGTACGCCGAGGTCTTCCAGGTCCACCGGCTGATCGCCTAGCGGCGCCGGGGCTGTCGCGGCGCGTCCGGGTCGAGCGCCGCCGCGGTGTAGGTCGCCCGCGGGCTCCAGAGCAGGAACTCGCCGATCCCGTCGCGCCGCGCGGCTGCGATCTGCGCCCGCACCCGCGCCGGCCCGTAGCGGATGCCGAGGGAGAAGTCCTGCAGCCAGGGGACGACCCGCGCCGGGGTTCCGGCGACGGCGCGCTCGAAGCCGATCAGCGCGCGCTCGACGATCTCGTAGGGGTGCGCGTTCGGGTCGTCGACGAGGTACTCCCCGGGCGCCCAGTGCGAGGGGTAGAGGAGCGGCGCGACGTAGTCGAGCTGGCGCGCCATCGCGGGCACGTCCTGGGCCACCTCGCCGGGGCGTGTCGCCGCGATCCCGAACACCGACGCGCCGAGGAACGTGCCGTAGGGGCGGAGGGCGAGCCGCGACTCGCGCAGGAACGCGACCACGGCGGCGGCGGGCGAGCCGCGCAGGCCGGGGAAGCGCATCGAGGCGATCGGCCCGTCCGGGCGGCGGACGTAGTCGTAGAGGATGTCGTCGACGCCGGCGTGCGCGGCCGCGACGGCGATCGCGACGTTGTAGGCGCGGACCGCCGGGCTCGCGAGGTTGGTGAAGCCGCCGTAGCCTGCGTACGCGTGGCCCGACGGCGTCTGGACGACCTCGCCGCGGCGGCCGGCGTGCCAGGCGGCGGCCGCGAGGATCGGGTCGCGGAAGCAGACGAGGCGGCCGATCACCCAGACGCCGAGGCGGTGCAGCCGGCGCACCGCGGCCGGCAGGTCGTAGATCGGCCGGGCGGCGCCGATCCGCCGCGCGAGCGGGACGTCCGGGTTCCACCCGACGATCCCGCTCTCGTCCTTCAGGTCGAGCTCGACCGCGTTGACGCGGTGCGCCGCGATCAGCGCGAGGATCCCGCGCCGGAGCGCCGGGTCGCGCCAGGCGTCGGCGCTCACGTGGACGCCGCGGATCGGCGCCGGCGGGCGGCGCGGGACCACCGCGAGCGGCTGCTCCTCGACGGTCGAGTTGCCGGCGGAGTCGGTCGCGACGACCGTGATCGTCCGCGGCTGCGGCGCCGGCAGCGCGACCGAGAAGCGCCCGTCCACGACCCGCGCGCGGCGGCCGGCGACCGTGACCGTCGCGTCCGGGTCGGTTCGGCCGACGACGCGGAGCGGGTGCCACGCCGCCACGCGGGGCGGGCCGGGGACGTCGAGGCTCGGCGGCGTCAGGTCGACGACGAAGCTCCGCTGCGCCTGCCCGGACGCGCCGAGCAGGCCGCCGCCCGCCGTCACCTCGACCGCGTGCGCGCCCTCCTCGAGCCGGCCGGGGCGGAAGGTCGCCGCGCGGCCCCGGATCCGGACGAGGCGGGTCACGTCGCGGCCGTCGAGCCGCCAGCGCTCCCGCCGAAGCAGAGAGGGGCTCCCGCGGGCGGTGAAGACGAGCCGCCCGTCGAGGGCGGGCCCGACCGTCGTCCCGCCCGGCGGCCCGGTGAGCGCGACCGCCGGCGCCGAGAGCGCGCGGGCGGCGAGCACGGCGCCGCCGGCGGCGAGCGCGACCGCCGCCGCCGCGACCGCGGCTCGGCGGGGGTCGACCGCGAGGCCAAGCGGCGGGTCGACGGCGCGGAGCGCGGCCGGCGGCGTCCCGTCGCGCAGGAGCGCGAGGACGAGGCGCGCGGCCGAGCGCGTCTCCGCGGTCGGCCCACGGCGCGCGGTCCGCTCCGCCCAGCGTAGGAGCGTCTCGCGGCGGTCGGGGTCGGTGGGGTCCTCGAGGAAGACGGCGAGCCGGGCGGCGACGGTGTCCCGCTCGGCGACCCCGGGTGCGTCCGCCGTCGACGCGCCGATCGCACGCAGCTCGGCGAGGGTCGCCTCGTCCACGCGGCAAGGATAGAACCGCTGCAAATCGCCGCGATCGTTGCGGCCCGGCCGCCGGGTCGCTATCGTGACGGGTGCATGCGCGGCGGTCGCTCGCTCACCGGGCTCCTCCTCCTTCCCCGCTGAGGGGAGGCGACCGCGCGGACATACCCGTCTTCTGTGCTCCCGCACCCGCGGGAGACCTGCGTCCTCAGGAGGAGCCTCGCCCATGCCGATGCCGTACTGGAAATACCGTCCCTACCCGACCGTCGACCTGCCCGACCGCACCTGGCCCGACCGGGTCGTCGAGCGGGCGCCGATCTGGTGCTCCACCGACCTCCGCGACGGCAACCAGGCGCTGATCCGGCCGATGGACGCCGCGCGCAAGCAGCGGATGTTCGACCTGCTCGTGCGGCTCGGGATCAAGGAGATCGAGGTCGGGTTCCCGTCGGCCTCGAAGACCGACTTCGACTTCGTCCGGCGCCTCGTCGAGGAGGACCTCGTCCCGGCCGACACGACGATCGCCGTGCTGACGCAGGCGCGACCCGAGCTGATCGAGCGCACGTACGAGGCGATCGAGGGCGCTCGCCGCGCGATCGTCCACCTGTACAACTCGACCTCGGAGACGCAGCGCCGCGTCGTCTTCCGCCTCGACAAGGACGGCGTGCGCGAGCTCGCCGTGCGCGGGACCGCGCTCTGCAAGGAGCTCGCGGCGCGGGCCGACGGCGAGATCGTGTTCGAGTACTCGCCCGAGAGCTTCCACGCGACCGAGCTCGACTACGCGCTCGAGGTGTGCGAGGCGGTGGTCGCGGAGTGGGGGCCCACCCGCGAGGAGAAGATGATCGTCAACCTGCCGACGACGGTCGAGGCGTTCCCGCCGAACGTCTACGCCGACCGCCTCGAGTGGTTCCAGCGGCACATGTCGTGCCGCGACCGCGTCGTGCTGAGCGTCCACCCGCACAACGACCGTGGCACCGCGGTGGCGACGGCCGAGCTCGGGCTGATGGCCGGCGCCGACCGGGTCGAGGGGACGCTGTTCGGCAACGGCGAGCGCACGGGGAACGTCGACCTCGTGACGATCGCGCTCAACCTGCTGACCCAAGGCGTCGACCCGCAGCTCGACCTCTCGCAGATCGACGAGGCGAAGCGGATCGTCGAGGAGTGCAACGAGCTGCCCGTGCACCCGCGGCACCCCTGGGCGGGCGAGCTCGTCTACACCGCGTTCTCGGGCTCGCACCAGGACGCGATCAAGAAGGGGATGTACGCGCAGCAGCGGTCGCAGTCGCAGGTCTGGGACGTCCCCTACCTCCCGATCGACCCGGCCGACCTGGGGCGCACCTACGAGGCGATCATCCGGGTCAACTCCCAGTCCGGCAAGGGCGGCGTCTCCTACCTGATGGAGACGGAACACCACCTCGAGCTGCCGCGCGGGCTCCAGATCGACTTCGCGCAGAAGGTGCAGGCGATCACCGACGCCCGCGGCGACGAGCTGACCGCCGACGAGCTGCTCGCTGCGTTCCACGACCACTACCTCGCCTACACGCGGCCCTACGAGCTCGTCTCCTACGCGCACTGGAGCGCCGAGGAGGACCGGATCGTCGCGAAGCTGCTCGTCGACGGCGAGGAGCACGAGGTGACCGGCGTCGGCAACGGCCCGATCGCCGCGCTCGTCGACGGGCTCGAGCGGAGCTTCGGCCTGTCGGTCGCCGTCCGCGACTACCACGAGCACGCGATGTCGGCCTCGGCCGACGCGACCGCCGCCGCCTACGTCGAGGCCGACGTCGACGACGATGCCGTGTGGGGCGTCGGGCTCCATCCCAGCATCGTCACCGCCTCGCTGCGCGCGGTCGTGAACGCGGTCAACCGCGCGCTCGCGCTCAGGCAGTCGATCGAAGAAGCGGCAGCCGCCTTCGAGCCATAGCGAGCTCGGCCGGCTGGTAGAAGCGAAGCGGCAGCAGCGCAAGCGGGTAGGCGAGCACGACGAGGAGCGACGGCGCGAGCGACAGGTGCGTCGCGCGCGCGAGCACGGTGAGCCCGACCGCGCAGGCGACGGCGGTGACGACGCGGCGCCACTGGTAGGCGACCGGGTAGACCGACTGCGCGTACAGGGACATCCCCACGAAGAGGACGACGTAGGAGGCGGCGGTCGAGATCGACGCGCCGACCATCCCGAAGCGGGGGATGAGCCAGAAGTTGAGGCCGACGTTCACCGCGGCGCCCGTGCCGGTCACGAGCCAGTTGAGCTGCGTGCGGCGCGCCCGCCCGCTCCCGATCGCGAGCACGGTGTAGCCGGCGTAGGCGCTGAAGGCGAAGGCGAGCAGCGCCACGCCCTTGTCCGCCCGCTGGTAGCCGGAGGCGGTCAGCAGGGAGACGAGCCAGGGGGCGAGCGCACCGAGCGCGAGCGAGAGCCACGAGGCGACGAGCAGCAGGTAGGTGAGCACGAAGGCGTAGGTGCGGCGGGCCTCGCGGTCGTCCTCGATCGAGTACGCGAACGCCGGCCACGCGGTGCGGAACGCGAGCATCACGAACGTCACCACCGAGGCGACCTTGATCGCGGCGGAGTACACGCCGACCTCGGCGTTCCCGTTGTAATGCGCGACGAAGAGCCGGTCGACGAACGTGATCGCCCACAGCGCGAGGGCGGACGGGACGAGCGGGAGCCCGAATCGCTGCATCGCCCGGAAGAGCCGGTGGTCGAACTCGAGCCCGAGCTGCTCGCGCCGGTAGCCGACGAGCGCCAGGTACACGCAGAGCGTGCCGACGAAGTTGCCGACGACGAGGCCGACCGCGCCCCAGTGGAAGACGGCCACGAACAGCACCATCGCCGCGACCGTGATCAGCACGTTCGCGACGCTCGCGATCGCGAAGGCGACGGAGCGCTCCTCGACCCGGAAGAGCGCCGTGAGCTGCTGGTAGTTCGTCTGCGCCCAGAGCCCGACGGCGCCCGCGCGGACGAGCTGCGGGTCGTGTCCGAGGTGGATCGCGCGCCCGACGGCGTCGGCGAAGACGACGCCGAGCACGAGCCCGACCGTCGCCGTCGTCATCGTGAACCAGAACGACGTCCGGACCACGGTCAGCCGGCCGGCGGGGTCCTTGGCGTCGAAGTAGAAGCGGAAGAAGGCGCTCGAGATCCCCATCTGCAGCACGATCGCGAGCACGGCGGTAGCGGCCGTGATCAGCTCCACGCGCCCGTAGGTGTTCGGCGGCAGGTAGTGCGTGTACAGCGGGAGGAGGACGACCGCGAGCACGCGCGAGACGACGCCGCCGACGCCGTAGATCGCCGAGTGGCGGGCAAGCCGCTTGAGCTCGCGGGCGAGAGCCACTAGAGCGAACGGTAGATGTCGAGCAGCCGGTCGGCGACGCGGTCGATGTCGTGGACGCGCTCGACGTACGCACGGCCGGCGGCGCCGAGCTCGCGGCGGCGGTCCGGATCCTCGACGAGCGTGCGCAGGACGTCGACGAGCGTCTCGGGCGTCGCCGGGACGATCGGCACCCGGACGCCGAACGCCTCGGCGCTCCGCTCGACGACGTCGGGCTTGAGGTGGGCGACCACGGGCTTTCCGAGCGCCATCGCCTCGAGCGCGAAGACGCCGTGCCAGCCGGCTCTGAGCTGGTCGACGACGATGTCGGCGCGGGCGTAGCGCTCGCGCGCCCGCGCGTGGGGGACGCCCTCGACCAGGTCGAGGTCGACCGGCAGCTGCGCGCACGCTGCGATCACGTGCTCGGTCCCCTTCCTCGCACGGCTCGACGGAGCGTGGACGACGAGCGGCCGCGACCGCTCCGACGGCGGCCGCGGCTCGTACTCCCGCAGGTCGAGGCCCGGGGGGACGACGTGGGCCTCGCCCACCCAGCGGATCGCGTCGTAGGAGCCGACGATCTGCGCGCCCGCCTTGCGCGCCCAGGCGAGCTCCGCCGCGGGCTTGCCGCGGATGTCGGAGCCGAGCCAGTGCACCACGCTCCTGCGCCCGGTCGCGCGCAGGACCGCGAACTGGACCGACTTCGGCAGCAGGGTCAGCCCGAAGTAGAAGTGGAAGACGTCCGTCTCCGGCAGGAGCCGCGCGAAGGCGAGGGCCTGCTGCGCGAGCCGCCGCGGCAGCGACCCGTGCCGGTCGAGCGAGCGGTCGGCCTCGGGGTGGAGCCGGCCGCGCTCGAAGACGACGAGCCGCGCCTCGATCCCTTTCCGCCGCAGCGCTTGCACGTTCGCCCACGGGATCCCGGCGACGTTGACCGGGCAGTGGGTGACGCGCAGCGGTCCGCCCGGGGGCGCCGCCGGCGCCGGGCCGGGCCCTACGGGTCCCATTCGAGCTGGTCGAAGTAGCGGAGCGCCGTGCGCCCGGGGCGGATGCGCGCGGCGAGCGCCCGCAGCTCCTCGTCCGAGATCTCCCCGAGGGCGCGCTTCACGCCCAGGTAGGGGAGGTTCAGGTCCTCCTGGTAGACGATCGTGGAGATGCGCGGGTTGATCTCGATCACGTGCTCCCCGACGAGCTGGATGTTGAAGAAGTGCTCGATCCCGAGCGCGGCGACGATCCGGTTGGCGAGCGCCATCAGCGCGTCGTCGCGGAGCGTGACGAAGTACATCGCGAGCCCGGCGCGCATCGACTCGCGCGTCTTCGGGTGGCCGAGCACGACCTCGTGGCCGTTCGCGATCCCGTCGATCGTGCGCTCGCCGCCGGTCGCGAGCTCCATCACGAGCAGCTCCGTCCGGTCGCCGGCGGAGTCGAGGATCTCGACCGCCTCCTCGAGGCGCATCGCCACGAACCCGGGCCGCTCGCGGAGGAGGGCGTGCGCGCGGTCGACGGTCGGGTCGAGGATGCGGAAGCCGCGCGAGCCGGACGAGACCGCCGGCTTGAAGCAGACCGGCCGGTCCGGGTAGCCGAGCGCGCGCGCCGCCGCCTCCACCTCGGCCGCCCCGCGCGCGCGGCGGAACTGCGGCGCGGGCAGGCCGAGCCGGTGGAGGAGCGCGTACGCCTCCGCCTTGTCGTTGGCGCGGCGGATCGCCTCCGGGGGCGCGACGAGCACCGCGACCCCCTCGAACCGGCCGGCCGCGGCGGCGAGCCCCTCGAGGTCGAACGACGACTGCGGCAGGATCGCGGCGGCGCCCTCGCGCTCCGCGATCGCCCGCACCGCCTCGGCGAAGCCGGGGTCCGAGCCGGCGGGAACGAGGTGGAAAGCGTCGCAGAGGTGGCGGCCGACCGACCGCTCGCTCATGTCGGTGCCGACGAGCCGCACCTCGCGCTCGCCGTTTGCGCGCAGCGCGCGCAGGAGCGCGGCGGTGCCGGGTGCGCCCGCGGCGGTGACGACGACGGTGATCGGCTTCATCCGAGGTCGATCCGGTCGTCGCGGAGCTGCTCGAGGCGCAGCTCGCGCTCGGCGTCGAGGAACGCGCGCATCGTCTCGGCCATCGTCTCGCCCGGGTACACCCAGATCTCCGGGTGGACGAGGAGCTGCAGCCAGGGGAACGCCGCGCGCGCGATCGCCTCGCGCGGGTCGCCGTGCCGCCAGCGCTGGTTCGAGTCGGAGCGGTAGCGGTCGGGGTGGAAGAAGGGCGGCGCCATCGCGTTCGCGGCGCCCGCGATCGGCAGGCTCATGAACGCGGGGTCGGGGTTGTGCCAGGCGACGACGGGCTCGAAGCGCTCGTCGAGGTCGACGTGCGGGTGCACGGCGTGGTGGGCGATCCGCCCGCCGAGCTCGCGCAGCCGGGCGAGCGCGCGCTCGCCGGCGGGCGAGGCGAGGTTGTAGAAGACCGAGCGCGTCATCAGGAACCAGGTCGACCGGACGCCCGCCTCGGCCTCCACCTCCGCCATCCGCACGGCGGCCTCGAGCGAGAGGTCGACGTCGTGGCGGAGCAGCAGGTCGCCCTCGCCCGGCGGGGAATCGAAGCCGGCGAGCCGGTAGCCGCCCGCCCTCGCCGCCGCGAGCAGCTCGCGGTAGCCCTCGAGGTCCCAGGTCACCGGGACCTCCCGCCGGCGCCGGGAGCGCCGGCCCCGCCCGCCGCGCGCCCTCGCCTCACTCGACCTCCACGTCGACCAGGCGGGCCGCCGCCTCCGCCCGCCGGAGCGCCTCCCGGGTCGTGCCTGCCACCGCGATCACGTAGCCGCGCCGGTCGCCGTCGAGCCGCACCGGCCTGATCACCTCGCCGACTCGAAGGTACAGCTCCGCCTGGACGACGCCGGGGCAGGCGAGCACCTGCTCGAGCGAGCCGACCCGCCGGACGCGGCCCGGCCGCAGCGGGCCGGGGGCGGCGGTGAGGAACCGGATCGCGAGCGGCTGGCGGAACCGCGGGAGGACGAGCTCGTCCGGCAGCTCCTCGCCGAGGGCGAGCCGGAGCTGCACCTCGACGAGGTCGACGCCGACCGCGTGCCGGACGAGGTCGGCCATCTGCCCGCCCGGGATCCGGGCCGCGCACTCGACGACGACGACCCGCCCGTCGGCGGCGGCGATGAGCTGGGGGAAGGCGATCCCGTCGCGGAGGCCGAGCGCGCGCACCGCGCGCGTCGCCACGTGCTCGGACTCCGCGAGCCGGGGGCCGTCCACGCTCGCCGGGTAGAGGTGGATCCAGCCGACGCCGAAGCCGATCCCAGGCGGGCGCAGCCGGTCGGAGAGCGTCAGGGGGATCGTCTCGCCGCCGCGCGCGACCACGATCCCGTTCATCTCCGTGCCCTCCACGTACTCCTCGAGGAGCGCCTCGCCGGTCGGCGAGGCGGCGAGCGCCTCGTGGAGGTGGCGCTCGACGTCCGCCCCCGACTCGATCCGGAAGACGCCGCGCTGGCCGCCCGAGTCGGCCGGCTTCAGCACCGCGGGGAGCCCGACCTCGTCGAGCGCGCGGCGCCGCTCCGCGAGCGTCCGCAGCGCCGCGAACCGGGGCTGCGGGACGCCGGCCTCCGCGAGCCGGCGCCGCATCGCGACCTTGTGCGTCATCAGGTGCGCGGTCTCGACGCCGATCCCCGGCAGCCCGAGCGCCGCGGCGACCGCCGCCACGGCCGGCACGGCGCTGTCGGCCGACACCGTCAGCACCCCGTCGAGCCGGAGCCGCCGCACCGCCCGCAGGACGGCGGCCGGGTCGGCGTAGTCGACCACGCGCGCGACGTCCGCCTCGCGCAGGCCGAGCGCGTCCGGGTCGCGGTCGACGGCGACGACGCGCAGCCCGAGCTCCCGCGCGCGCGCGATCGCGCGCCGCTGGTGGCGGCCGGCGCCGACGAAGAGGACGGTTCTCACGGGCGCTGCGATGCTACGGGCAGATGCTCTCCGTCTGTTGCCTGAGCAACGACGTCCCGCGCCTGGCCGCGCTGCTCGCCCTGCTCCGCCCCGTCGCCGGCGAGCTCGTCGTCGCCGTCGACGACCGCGCCGACGCGCGGCCCCTCGCCCGGCTCGCCGACCGGCTCTTCGCCTTCCCCTACGCCGACCCGCCGGCGCGCACCCAGCAGTGGCTGCACGAGCAGTCGAGCGGCGACTGGGTGTTCTGGGTCGACGGCGACGAGGCGCCGTCGCGGGCCCTGCTCGAGGCGCTCGCCGCTCCCCCGGACGACGTCACCCACTGCTACGTGCCCCGGCGCTGGCTCTGGGGGGACGGCTGGCTCGACGAGACCCCGTGGCGGCCCGACTGGCAGCCGCGCCTCGTGCGCCGCGACGCCGCGCGCTTCCCGGGCCGCGTGCACGTGCCGCTCGCGGCCACCGGGCCGCACCGCTACCTCGAGGCGCCGCTCTACCACCTCGACCTGCTGCTCAAGGACCGAGCCGCGCGGGAGGCGCAGGTGCGGCGCTTCGAGCGGCTCCAGCCGGGGATGCGCGTCGCCGGCCGGCCGCTGAACGAGGCCTACTACCTGCCGGAGTCGCGCGCGCCGCGCCTCGCGCCCGTGCCGGCCGAGGACGAGCCGCTCGTCGCCGCCGTGCTCGCCCCCGCCGCCCCGCCGCCGGCCGAGGGCCCCCCGCCGCCCGCGGCGACCCGCGAGGAGATCGACGCGCGCTGGGCGGAGCGGCCGCTGCCGGCGGAGGCCTACCGCGCCCGGATCGAGCCGGTCGTCGCCCCCGACCCGTTCGTCGCCGGCGAGGTGCGCGCGGTCGACGTCCGCGTCACGAACCTCGGCGTCGAGACGCTCCGGCCCGACCTGCCGGAGGTGCGGCTCGCCTACCGGGGGCTGCCCTCGCTGCTCCGCACCCCGCTCCCGCACGACCTCGTGCCGGGCGAGACGACGCTCGTCCCGGTCGTGGTCGAGGCGCCGGCGGAGCCGGGAACGTACGCGGTGACGATCGACCTCGTCCACGAGCGGCACCGCTGGTTCGACTGCGGCGTCGAGGTCGAGCTCGTCGTCCGGCCGCGGCGCCGCGCCGTCGTGCTCGTCGGGCAGCCGCCCGGCGACGAGGCCTTCGACCGGCGCGTCGAGGAGGTCCTCGCCGGGCTCGACCCGGAGCTCGAGCCGCTGCTCGTCGGCCCGCGGCCCGACTGGCTCCGCGACCGCTTCGGCGTCGAGGCGTCGGAGCGCCCGCCCGCCTCGCGGCCGGACGCGGTGCGCGTCGTCCCCGCCGGGCGCCGGCGCGACCGGCTGCTCCTCCGCCTGCGCGCGCGTAGGCTTTCGCGGCATGCTCGAGGGTAAGCGCGTCTTCATCACCGGCGGCGCCGGCTTCATCGCGACGACGCTCGCGCGCGAGCTCGTCGGCGCGAACGAGGTGGTCGCGCTCGACAACCTCCACCGGGACGCGCTCTCCGGCACCGACCTCGCCGAGCATCCCAACTTCACCTTCCACCAGGGGGACGTCCTCGACGGTGCGCTCCTCGCCGAGCTCGCGCGCGGGGCGACGCACGTCGTCCACTGCGCGGCGATCGCCGGGGTGGAGACCGTCCTCGAGAGCCCGGTGCGGACGATGCGCGTGAACGTGATCGGCACGTACAACGCGCTCGAGGCCGCGCTCGCGACCGCGGACACGCTCGAGCGCTTCGTCGACTTCTCCACGAGCGAGGTGTTCGGCACGCACGCCTACAACGTCAGCGAGGGGCAGGTGTCCACGATCGGCTCGGTCGGCGAGGCCCGGTGGACGTACGCGGTGTCGAAGCTCGCCGGCGAGCACATGGCGCACGCCTACCACGACGAGCTCGGGCTGCCGACGGTCACGGTGCACCCGTTCAACGTCTACGGGCCGGGGCAGGTCGGCGGCGGGGCGATCCGCGCCTTCATCGAGGCGGCGCTCGCCGGGGAGGACCTGACGGTGCGCGGCGACGGCTCCCAGATCCGCGCCTGGTGCTACGTGACCGACATGGTCGCGGGCGTGCTCGCCTGCCTCGAGCGCGAGGAGGCGGTCGGGCAGGCGTTCAACATCGGCAACCCGCGCTCGGCGGTGACGATCTTCGACCTCGCCCAGCGGGTGAAGCGGCTGACCGGCTGCCCGGGCGAGATCGTGTTCGCCCCCCTGGGCTACACCGACGTCGAGCTGCGGATCCCGAACGTCGAGAAGGCGCGCGACCTGCTCGGCTGGGAGCCGAAGGTCGAGCTCGACGAAGGCCTCCGGCGGACGATCGCCTGGTACCGGAGCCGCGGACGGTCGCGGGTGCGCTCGTGACCGGCCGGCCCGCGCCGGGCCCGCCGGGGAGGTCCGGGGACGCCGGCCGGCGGCCGCCCGCCGCCCGGCCGGCCCGCGACGGAGCCCGCGGATGGGACCGCCAAGCCGCGTCCGCCTAGCCCGGCCCGACCTCGGCCCGGCGGAGCTCGCGGCGGTCGCCGCCGTGCTCGAGAGCGGGACCCTGACGATGGGGCCGCGGGTGGCGGCGTTCGAGGCGGCGATCGCGGGCGCGTGCGGGACGCGGCACGCGGTCGCGGTCTCGTCGGGGACGGCGGCGCTCCACCTCGCCGTGCTCGCGCTCGGGCTCGAGCCGGGCGACGAGGTGCTCGTCCCCGCCTACACGTTTCCGGCGACGGCGAACGTCGTCGCTCTCGCCGGCCTGCGCCCGCGGCTCGTCGACGTCGACCCGGCGACGATGAACCTCGACCCCGCCCGGGTCGAGGTCGGGCCGCGCACGCGGGCGGTGCTCGCGGTGCACCTGTTCGGCCGGCCGGCGCGCGTCGAGGAGCTGCCGGCGGAGCTCGTCCTGCTCGAGGACGCGGCCGGGGCGCTCGGGGCGCGGCGCGGCGGGCGCCCGTGCGGGTCGCTCGGGCTGCTCGGCTGCCTCAGCTTCCACCCGCGCAAGATCGTCACCACCGGCGAGGGGGGCGCGGTCACGACCGACGACGAGCGCCTGGCGCAGCGCGTCCGCTCGCTCCGGCACCACGGCTGGTCGCCGCCCGACCGCGACGACGACCTGCCGCGGCCCGCGTTCAACTACCGGCTCTCCGACGTCCTCTGCGCGATCGGCTGCGAGCAGCTGCGGCGCCTCGACGCGCTGCACGCGGCGCGCGCCCGCCTCGCCGCCGGCTACGCCGAGCGGCTGCGCGAGCTGCCGGTGACGCTGCCGGAGGCGGATCCCGGCGACGTGCACGGCTGGCAGGCCTACGTCGTCCAGGTCGAGCGGCGCGACGAGGTGCTCGCCGCGCTCCGCGCGGAGGGGATCGAGGCGCAGATCGGCACCTACGCGCTGCCGCTCCTCTCCGCCTACCGCGACCAGGGCTTCTTCCCGGGCGCCGAGCACGCGTTCGAGCACGCGCTCGCGCTGCCGTTCCACAGCCGCCTCACCGAGGCCGAGCTCGACCGGGTCTGCGAGGCGCTCGCGGCTGCGCTCGCGACGGGGTGAGCCGGGGGAGCGCGCCGGCCGCCCGCCGCAGGCGCGACCGGCGCGGTCGCGACAATGGGGTCTCGTGGCGGTCGAACCAGGCGTCCGGGAGCCGCGCCTGCTCGTGCTCGGCGCCGGGCCCGCGCAGCGCGCCCTCCTCGAGGCGGCGGCCGCGCGCGGGGTCTGGACCGCGGCCTGCGACCGCGACCCGGCCGCGGTCGGCTTCCGGGTCGCCGCCCGCCGCTGCATCGTCGGCGTCGACGACGAGGCGGCGCTCGCGCGCCTCGCCGCAGCCCTCGAGCTCGGCGGGGTGATCGCGCCGGGCGCCGACCGCGGGGTGGCCGTGGCCGCGCGCATCGCCGAGAAGCTCGCCCTCCCGCATCCGCTCGCGCCCCCGACCGCGCTCCTTGCGACGAACGCGCTGCGCCAGCGGCAGGCGCTCGCCGCCGCCGGGGTGCCGCAGCCGCGGTTCGAGCTCGCGGGCGACGGGCACCCGGCCCTCCGGCCGCCGCTCGTCGTCCGGGCGCCGGACCGGCAGGGGCAGGAGGGGCCGGCCGTCGTCCGGGACGAGCGGGCGCTCGCAGCCGCGCTCGCGCGCGCTCGCGCGCGCGCCCGCGGCGGGCCGGTGCTCGTCGAGGAGGAGGTCGGCGGCCCGGAGGTGACGGTCACCGGCTTCTCGGCCGGCGGCGTCTTCTGCCCGCTCGCGGTCACCGACCGGATCGTCGGGCCGGCGTTCGGGGTCGCGCTCGCGCACGCCTGGCCCTCGCCGCACGCGGAGGCCGCGGTCGAGGTGACGCGGCGGGCGGTGGCGGCGCTCGGGATCGAGTCCGGCCCGACCTCGACCCGCCTGCGGGTGGGCGCCGGCGGCCCGGAGGTGATCGGCGTCTCGGCGCGGCTTCCCGGCGAGTACGAGGCCGAGCTCATCGAGGCGGTCGCCGGCGTCGACCTCCACGGCCTCGCGCTCGCCGCCGCCCTCGGGTACGAGCTCGACCCCGCGGACGTGGCGCGCCGCGCCGGGGAGCGGCGGGTCGGAGGCGCGGTCGTCCGGTTCCTCGTCGCCCCGCCGGGCGTGCTCGAGCGGGTCGAGGTGCCGCAGGGGCTGCCCGGCGTCGTCCGCACCTGGATCGACTGCGAGCCGGGATGCGTGCTGGCGCCGCTCCGTCGCGCCTCCGACCGGGCGGGGGCGCTCCTCGCCGTCGGGCGCAGCCGGGAGGAGGCCGCGGCGCGCGCCGAGGCGGCGGCGGAGCGCATACGGTTTCGGACCGCGAATGCCGAGGCACTGGTCTAAGCGCAGGGAGCTGCGTCTGCTCGCGACGGTCGTCGTGACCGGGCTCGCCGCGTTCTACATCGTCTCGAAGATCGACGTCGGCAAGACCGCGCACGTGATCGGCTCGGCGAGCCCGGCGTGGCTTGCGCTCTCGGCGCTGCTCACGGTCGCGACCGTGCCGCCGCAGGCGTTCCGCTGGCAGCTCCTCCTGCGGGCGCGCGGGATCGCCGACGCGTACGGGTGGCTGCTCCGCGCCTACTTCGTCTCCTACGCGGTCGGTCAGGTGCTGCCGACCTCGGTCGGCGGCGACGCCTCGCGGATCTTCGAGACGACGCGGCGCCATCCGGGGCTCGGCTCGCCCGTCGCCGGCTCCGTCCTGCTCGAGCGGGCGCTCGGCGGCGCGGTGACGCTCGTGCTCGCCGCGATCGGGCTCGCGCTCGCGGTCGGGCGCTACCCGATCGGCGCCTACCTCTTCGTCGAGGGGCTCTTCGTCGCGCTGACCGCGGTCGCCGGCGTCGTCCTCTTCTCCCGGCGGGCCCGCCGCTGGCTGCGGCTCGCGCTGCCGCCCCTCCGCCGTGCCCGCGTCGACCGGCCGCTGCGGGCCGCGTACGAGGGCATCCACGGCTACCGCCACCACGTGCCGACTCTGCTCGCCGTGTCGCTCATCACCGCCGGCGCCCAGCTCGCGCGCGTGGTCGCGATCTGGGCCTCGGCGGAGGCGGTCGGCGTCCACCTCTCGCTGCGCCCCTACGTCGTGCTCGGGCCGCTGCTCTTCCTGGTGATGCTCGTGCCGTTCACGATCAACGGCCTCGCGGTGCGCGAGGCGTTCTTCGTCAGCTTCCTCGGCAAGCTGCACGTCGACGCCGACGCGGCCTTCGCCACCGGCTTCTTGTTCTTCGTGATGACGCTCCTCCTCGCCGTCCCCGGGCTCGCCGTCGTCCTCTGGGAGGGCGTGCGGCGCCGGCCGGTGCCGGTCTCGCATGCGTGACGACGTCACCGTCGTCGTGGTGGCGTTCAACGCGCTGCCGTGGCTCGAGCGGTGCCTCGAGTCGGTGCGCGGGTACGAGGCGATCGTCGTCGACCACGGCTCGACCGACGGCTCGCTCGAGCTCGTGCGCTCGCGCTTCCCCGAGGTGCGGGTGATCGAGCAGGAGAACCGCGGCATGGGCGGCGGCAACAACGCCGGCCTGCGCGCGTCGTCCCGGCGGTACGCGTTCCTGCTCAACTCGGACGCGTGGGTCGTCGGCGACGCCGTCGACCGTCTCGCCTCCTACCTGGACGCCCATCCGGATGTCGCGATCGCCGGCCCGAGGCTCCTCAACCCGGACGGGACGCTCCAGCGCTCCGTCCGCGGCTTCCCGACGCTCTGGCGGCTCGCGACCGAGTACTTCTTCCTGCGCAAGCTCGCGCCTGGGACGGATGCGCTGAACGCGTTCTACGCCGGCGGCTTCCGCCACGACGAGACGCGCGAGGTCGAGTCGCTCTACGGCGCCGCGCTGCTCGTCCGCCGTGCGGCGGCGGCCGAGGTCGGGCTCTTCGACGAGTCGTTCTTCATGTTCAGCGAGGAGACCGACTGGACCTACCGCTTCCGCGCCGCGGGCTGGAAGGTCGCCTTCGTCGCCGACGCCGAGGTGGTGCACGTCGGCGGCGCCTCCCACGGGGGCCGGCTGTACGTCGAGAACCTGCGCGGGATCCTCCGCTTCCTCGCCAAGCACCGGGGCCGCCGCGAGGCGGAGCGGGCGCGGAAGCTGCTGCTCGCGGCGCTGCGGCTGCGGGCGCTCCTCTTCCGCGGCGAGCGGCGGGACGCGTACCGCGCGGGCGCTCGCTTTCTCGCCTCCGGGGACGTCGACGCGCTGCTGCGTTGACCGACTACCTGCGGCTCGCGCTCGCGACGGGCGTCGTGCTCCTGCCCGGTGCCCTCGTCGCCCGGGCGCTCGGCCGGCGGGGCGCCTCGGCGACCCTCGCCTGGGCCTTCGCCGCGCTCTTCGTCGCGTGGGCGGTCGTCTTCACGCTCCACACGCGCGCAGCCGCGGCGCTCTGGACGCTGGCGGGGATCGGGGTCTGCGCGCTCCTCGCCCGCGCGGCGCGTACCGCTGCCGCCTCCGCCGCCTCCGCCGCCTCCTCGTCCGCCGCCGCCTCGTCTTCCTCTCGCCCCTCCTACCGTGTTACCATGGTAACATGGTGGAAGAGCGGCCGGGCGGAGACGGCGGGAGGGAGGCGCGGCGGCGGGCTCGTCCTCCTCGCGGGGGTCGCCGTCGGGATCGCGCTCTGGCACGTCGCGGGCGTCGTCTCCGGCGACGGGCTCTTCCACCTCGCGCGGGTGCGCAAGCTCGTCGCGCTCGGCGACCTCCACCTCCGCAGCGTCGACGAGCTCGCCGGCGGCGGCCTGCATCCCGGCTACGCCTTCCCGCTCTGGCACGGCTTCCTCGCGCTCGTCGCGAAGGTCTCGGGGCTCGACCCCTCGGTCGTCGTCAGCCACGAGGCCTCGATCCTCGCGCCGCTCGCCTGCCTCGTCGCCTTCGAGGCCGGCGTCGGGGTGTTCGGCTCGCCGTGGGCGGGGGCGGCCGTGGTCGTGGCCTCGCTCGCGCTCTACTGCTTCGCGGCCGGGCACGGCGGCGCGTGGACGTCGCTCGCGCTGCCGGCGACCGCGGCGCGGCAGCTCTTCGTACCGGCGGCGGCCGCGCTCTTCTTCGCCGCCGACCTGCCCTCGATCGCGGTCGTCTTCGGCGCGCTCTCGCTCGTGCACCCGACGTACACGCTCTTCGCGCTCATCCCGCTCGCCGGCTACGCGCTCGTCCGGCTCGGCGAGTGGCGCCGCTCGCTCGGCGCGCTCGCCGCCGCCGCCGCCCCGGCGGGGCTCGCGTACCTGTGGCTGCGCCCGCTCGTCGACGAGACCGTCTCGCACAACCCGGGCCCCGCCGAGCTCGCGCGCGCGCTCGCACACTACGCCGGCGAGCTCGTGGTTGGCTCGCCGCACCACTACCGGCTGGCGGCGGCGGTGCCGGCGCGCTCGGGGGCGGTGGCGGTGGCGGCGCTCGCGCTCGTCCCGCTCGCCGGCCTGGCTGCGCGCCGGCGGTGGGGGGCGTACGTGCTCGGCGGGACGCTCGCCGTGCTGGCGCTCGAGCTCGTCCCGCAGCTCTTCGTCCGCTTCTCCGACCTCGTGTCCCTCTCGCAGTCGCGGCGGGCCGCGGGCTTCGTCCCGTTCGCGTTCGCGTTCGCCGGCGGCCTCGCGCTGCTCGCCCGCAGCCTCGCGCTCGCCCCGCTCGCGCTCCTCGCCGGGATCGTGCTGCAGGCGGAGTGGCCGGGCGACTTCGCCTACGGCCTCCCCCACGGGGCGCCCGGGGCCGTGACCTGGATCGCGCTCCTCGGCGGCGCCGCCGCCCTCGCGGCCGGCCTCGTCCTCCGCGCCCGCGTGCGCGAGCGCTGGCTGCCCGGCGCGGTCGCCGGCGTCCTCTTCGTCGTCCCGGTGGCGGTGCACGCGGCGCGGAGCTGGACCCCCGCGGTCCCGCGGGACCCGCACGCCCTCTCGCCCCGGCTCCTCGCCGAGCTCCGGCGCGTGCCGCCGGGGGCGGTCGTGATCGCGGCGCCGCAGGTGAGCTACCGCCTCGCCGCCGCCGCGCCGGTGTACGTGGTCGCCGCGCCGCCGGCGCACGTCGCGGACACGCGCGCCAACCGGCCGTACCGCCGGGTGCGGGAGGTCGAGGCCTGGCTCGCCGGGCGCGCGCCGGACGTGCCCCGCCGCTACGGCGCGACCTGGGCGGTGCGGCAGGGTCGCCTCTACCGTCTGCCGACGGCGCCGGCTCCAGGCCGGTGAGTCCGCGCGCGAGCGGCGGGTCGGCGACCGTGCGGCCGACCGCGCGCGCCGCCGCGGCGAGCCGGCGGGTCGCCGCCGACCCGGACGAGCGCGGGCGCGGGCGCGGTCACCGCCCGTCGACCCCCTCCCGGACGACCCGGGCCGGGACGCCGCGCACCTCGACGTGCGGCGGGACGTCGCGGGTGACCACCGCCCCCGCGGCGACGAGCGCCCCGGCGCCGACGGTCACGCGGTCGACGACGACCGCGCCCATCGCGACGTACGCGCCGTCCCCGATGCGGCAGAGCCCGGCGACGTTCGCGCCGGGGCCGAGGGTGACGTAGTCGCCGATCACGACGTCGTGGCCGACGAGCGCGCCCCGGTTGACGATCACGTGGCGGCCGACCTCGGTCCGGGTCGCGATCACCGCTCCCGCGCTGACGATCGTGCCGTCGCCGAGCGTCGCCCGCGACGAGACCCGCGCGTTCGGGTGCACGAGCGTCGTGAAGCGGAGGCCCCGCGCGGCCGCCTCCTCGACCAGGCGCCGGCGCGCCGTCGTGCCGAGCGCGCAGACGGCGAGGTGCGTGCCCGCGAGCGCGCCGACGTCGTCGATCCAGTGCACCGGCAGGCCCTCGATCGAGCCGCCGGCGCGGCTGCGGTCGAGGTTCTCGACGAAGCCCTCGACGCGGACGTCTTCGAGGTCGGAGGCGAGGTCGAAGACCTCGGGCGCGAGGCGATGGGTGCCGAGCACGAGCAGGCGCCGCGGGCCGCTCACGAGGCCCGAGCGCCCGCGAGCTCGAGGAGCAGGGCCTCGGCGCGCGGCTTGTCGGCGAGGCCGAGCGCGGCCGTCCCGGCGCGCTCGACGATCGCGCGGACGAGCGCGAGCGAGCGCTCGGCCGGCTGCCCCCAGCCGAGCACGTAGCGGAGCTCGGCCGGGTCGCACATCCACTCGGGGCGCTCCCGCCCGTCGAGCAGGTCGAGGATGCGGCCGGCGACCGCGGTCGCGCTCCAGCGCTCGGCGACGAACGCGCGCGCGCGCCGGCCGAGCTCGAGCCGGCGCCGCTCGTCCTCGAGCAGGCGCGCGATCGCGTCCTCGAGGCCGTCCGGGGCGCAGAGCTCGCTCGGGGGGAACGCCTCGGCGGGCAGGAAGCGCCGCAGCTCGTCCCACGCGTACCCGGCGACGACGGCGGGCTTCCCGGCGACGGCGGCGTCGGCGACGAGCCCGCCCATCGGCGTGTCGCCGAAGACCTGGTCGACGACGAGGTCGCAGCGGCGCAGCCGCTCGCGCAGCTCGCCGTTCGACACGCCCTGGAGCTCCTCGTAGTCGAACGCGTAGCCGCGCGCGCGGAGCCGCTCGAGCGCCGCGCGCACGCGGGCCGTCCCCTTCGCGGCCGGGTGCGTCGGGGCGTGGAGGATCCGCGGCCGGCCCGAGCGGCGGGTCGGCGGCGGCTCGTCCCCGGCCTCCCGGGGGATCCCGATCGCGGGGAAGCAGGCGAAGGGCCGCTCGTGCAGGAGGCCGTGGGCGGGGTTCGTGACCACGGCGGTCGCGTACCGCTCGACGCGGCGCAGCAGGCGCTTCTTCCGCCGCACCGAGGCGACGCAGGCCGCCACCGGGTCGTCGCCGGCCGCCGACCGGCCGCCGTCGAGGTAGGTGGGGCGGTCGTCGCTCCCGCAGAAGACGTACACCACCCGCTTCCCGAGGAGCCGGAGCAGCGGCAGCTCCCGCTGGCGCAGGAACGCCGTGTCGTAGAGGAAGACGAACGCGTCGTAGCGGCGGAGCGCCTGAGCGAGGACCGGGAGCGTGAGGAGGACCTGCGCCGCCGCCCGGAGCCGCCGGCCGGCGCTGCCGGGGCGCCGGGCGAGCCGCGCCCGCGAGGCGCGCTGCAGCGCGCGCATGAGGCGGGTGGGCGGGACGTCGTCGCCGAACCCGAACGTGCCCGGCTGCAGGTCGAGGACGTCGGCCTCGACCCCGAGCGCGCGCAGCCCGGCGCGGAGGTTGCAGGCGTAGCCCGCGATCTCGGTGAGGCCGACGAGCACGCGGCGGGGCGCGCTCCGCGACCCGCTCCGCGAGCTCGTCTCGTCCACGGCGCCCGGGCGCCGCTCTCCGGCCTGCACGCGCGGCAACGTTAGCGGGCGCTGCGGGAGGACGTCGCGGGCTCCGGCCCGCCCGGTGGGGACCCGGGCGCGCCGCCGCAGCGCCCGGCGCCGGCGACCGGGCGCCGGTAGGCTGCGCGGGGCGACAGCCTCGCGGCGTGCCCGGCCGAGCATGAAGGTCCTCCTCGTGACGATGTACTTCCCGCCCGCCGGCGGCGGCGGCGTCCAGCGGCCGCTGAAGCTCGCGACCCACCTGCCGGAGCTCGGGATCGAGACGCACGTGCTCGCCCCGGACGACCCGCAGTGGGTCCACCGCGACGAGCACCTGCCGATGCCGACGCTCGCCTGGGTGCACCGCGCGCGCTACGTCGGGCCGCGCGGGCGCAAGCCGGCGGAGGAGCTGCACGGGACCGCCGGGCTCGAGCGGCTCTCGAAGCGGATCGAGCTCCTCGGCCGCCGGCTGCTCGTCCCGGACGAGGCGGTGCCGTGGAACCTGACCGCGATCCCGGCGGCGATCCGGATCGTCCGCGAGGAGGGGATCGACGTCGTCCTCACCACGTCGCCGCCCGGCTCGGTGCACCTCGTCGGCGCGGCGGCGAAGCGCGTGACCGGCGTCAAGTGGGTCGCCGACCTCCGCGACCCGCTCGTCGCCCACCCGCACCGCGACGTCGACCGGCTCGCGGTGCGGATCAAGGAGCAGGGGCTCCACGGCGTCGCCCGGCTCGTGGCCGCGCAGGCCGACGCCGTCGTGGCCGTCTCCGACGCGATCGCCGAGGAGATGCGCGCCCGCAACCCGCGCGGGCCGGTGGCGACGATCGCGAACGGCGCCGACTTCGACGACTTCGACGGGCTCGAGTACCGCGCCGGCGCGCCGCGGTTCCGGATCACCCACGCGGGCTCGTTCTTCGGCAAGCGCGACCCGCGGCCGTTCCTGACCGCGCTCGCGCGCGTCGACGGGGTGGTCGCGCGGTTCGTCGGCGACTTCCGGGCGGCCGACCGCGAGTGGTCCGCGAACATCCTCGACCGGATGGAGCTGATCCCGTACGCGCCGCACCGCCGCGCGCTCGAGCTCGAGCGCGACTCGGAGGCGCTGCTCCTGCTGATCCCGGACGCCGGCGGGCGCGGGCGGGGGATCCTCTCGGGGAAGGTGTTCGAGTACCTCGCGGCCGGCCGCCCGATCCTCGCGCTCGTGCCGCCGGACGGCGCCGCCGCGGCGCTCGTCCGGGAGGCCGGGGCGGGGGTCGTCGTCGCCCCCGACGACGTCGACGGGATCGAGCGGGCGCTGACCGAGCTGCGCGACCGCTGGCGCGCGGGCACGCTCGAGCCGGTCGAGCTCTCGGAGGCCTGGCGCGCGCGGCTCTCGCGCCGCGCGCGCGTCGAGGAGCTCGCGAGCCTGCTGCGGAGGCTCGCATGAGCCTGCGCACGATCACGAGCTTCTTCTTCCTCGCCACCGTCTTCTGCTGCACCTGGGAGAAGGTGCACTGGAGCGTCGCCGGCCAGGTCGCGCTCGCCGACCTGCTCGCGCTCGGCTTCCTCTGCTCGTACGCGGCGCTCACGCGGCCGCGGCTGCCGCGGACGAGCGTGGTCCTGCTCGGCTTCTTCGGCGCGTTCCTGCTCGTCTACCTCGTCGGCTTCTACAACCTGCAGACCTCGGAGGCGCTCGACCAGTTCGCGAAGGGGATGGTGAAGTTCGCGATCCACTTCGCGTTCCTCGTCACCGCCGTCGCCTGGCTCTGGCGGCGCGGCCGGGCGTACTACTGGCGGGCGCTCGGCTTCTTCTGCGGCGGGCTCGCGCTCAACGCCGCCTACGGCGTCGTGCAGCTCCTCGTCGCGCGCAGCGGCGGCAACCTCGACGCCGACGTGCTCTCCCCGATCACCGGCGGGGCGAGCCAGATCAACGTCTACGGCGCGGTCGAGGGCGGCAAGGTCTTCCGGCCGAACGCGCTCACGGGCGACCCGAACCACCTGGGGATCATGCTGATCGTCCCGCTGCTCGTCCTGGTGCCGGTCTACCTGCGGCTCGGGCGCGGGCACCCCTGGCGGCGTCGCCTCGCGCTGCTCGTCGCGTTCCTGTTCGTCGTCGAGCTGGCGACGCTCTCGCGCAGCGGGCTGCTCGGGCTCGGGGTCGGCGCGCTCGTGCTGGCGAGCCCGTACCGCCGCCATCTGCGCTCGCGCGCCCTGCTTGCCCCGCTCGTCGGCGCGCTCGCGGTCCTCGCGGTCGTCGTGCTGAGCCGGCTCCACTACTTCGAGGTGATCATCAGGTCGCGGCTCCAGACGAGCGGCCGGTCCGAGTCGTCGCACCTCGGCGTCTACGACTTCATCCCGCAGATCCTCCACAGCCACCCGCTGTTCGGTCTCGGCCTGAACAACTTCTCCGTCTACTACCAGTTCGTCACCGGCAAGACGAACTGGGGGCCGCACTCCTTCTACGTGTCGCTGGTCGTCGAGTCGGGGGTCGTCGGCGCGCTCCTCTTCGCGGCGTTCCTGCTCTGGGTGTTCCTGCGGCTGCGCGACGCGCGGCGCCTCGGGCGGATGCTGACGGCGCTGCGCGACCCGCTCGAGCAGCGCGTGCGCCCGCTCGCGTGGGGCTGGACGGCGGCGCTCGTCGGCACGATGGCCGCGAACGCCTTCTACCTGACGATGTCCTTCTACTACTTCTACGCGTTCCTCGCGCTCGCGGTCGCCGTGCCGCTCGTCTTCCGCCCGTCGCCTGCGACGGCGTGAAGGTCGTCGTCCTCACGACGTCGTACCCGCGGTCGGAGGAGGACGTCGCGGGGAGGTTCGTCGCGGAGCAGGTGGAGGCGTTGCGCGGCGCGGGCGTCGACGTGGCCGTCGTCTCGCCCGCCTCGTTCCCGCACCTCGGGATCGCCTACGGCGGCGGGATCGTCCAGAACCTGCGCGCGCGGCCGTGGCTCGCGCTCGCGCTGCCGGCGTTCCTGGCCGCGTTCGCGCGCGCGGCGCGGCGGGCGGCGCGGGACGCCGACGTCGTCCACGCCCACTGGATCCCGTCCGGGCTCGCCGCGCTCGCGACCGGCAGGCCCTTCGTCCTCCAGGTCTGGGGAACCGACGTCGCCCTGGCGCGGCGGGTACCGCGGCTCTCGCGGCCGCTCGTCCGGCGCGCCCGGCTCGTGGTCGCCGCCTCCTCCTTCCTCGCCGGCGAGGCGCGCGCGCTCGGGGCGCGCGCGGTGCGGGTGGTCCCGAACGGCGTCGCGGTGCCGGAGCGGGTGGGTGAGCCGGCCGAGCCACCGCACGTCCTCTTCGTCGGGCGGCTCTCCGCGGAGAAGGGGATCCTCGAGTTCCTCGCGGCGACCGAGGGCCTGCCGCGCGTCGTCGTCGGCGACGGGCCGCTGCGCCCGCGCGTGCCCGAGGCGGTCGGCTTCGTCCCGCCCTCCGCGCTCGGCGCCTACTACGAGCGCGCGGCGGTCGTGTGCGTCCCGTCGCGGCGGGAGGGGTACGGCGCGGTCGCGCGCGAGGCGATGGCGTACGGCCGGCCGGTCGTCGCCAGCCGGGTCGGCGGGCTCGCCGACACCGGCGCCGTCCTCGTCGAGGCCGGCGACGTCGCCGCGCTCCGCTCGGCGATCGAGCGGCTCCTCGCCGATGCCGAGCTCCGGCTCCGGCTCGGCGCGGCGGCCAGGGAGCGGATGGAGGCGCTGTCGCGAGCCGCGATGGTCGAGGGCCTCGTCGCCGCGTACGAGGCGGCGACGCCCTGAGGCGAGGCGCGGACGGCCCGGCCGGGTGCCGGCGCGCTCACGGGGGCGCGCCGGCCGATCACGTCGTCGAGGGTGCGCGCGATCAGCGGGAGCGTGACCGGGAGGTCGAAGTACGCCTCGGCGCGCGCTCGCGCCTCGGCCCCGAGCCGCGACGCGAGCGCCGGGTCGGCGAGCAGGCGCGACACCGCCTCGGCGAACGCGGTCGCCGACCGGTCGGCGTAGAGACCCGAGTGCTCGTGGACGAACGCGTCGAGGTTCCCCTCGAGCGCCGACGCGACCACGGGTCTGCCGCAGGCCATCGCGTCGAGCAGCGCGTGCGCGAATCCCTCGGTGCGAGAGGGGACGACGACGGCGTCGAGCGACCGCAACCGGCGGACGACGTCCGCCGGCGCGAGGTGGCCGGTGGTCGTGAATCGTCCCTCGAGCCCGTGGCGCTCGACGAGCTCGTCGACGCGGCACCGGAAGGCCGCGCTGTCCCGCCGCCCGGCCAGGGTGCCGCCGACGCAGACGAAGCGTGCGTCCGGATGCGCCCGGGCCACGAGCGCCGCCGCCTCCACGAACAGCTCGTGCCCCTTGCGCGGATCGAACGCCGCGACCATGCCGACGCTCCTCTCGCCGGGCCCGCGCTCGACCGCTCCGGCCACCCCGTCGATCTCCGCGATCGAGACGCCGTTGTGGATCACGGTGATCCGCTCGTCGTCGGCGCCGGACGACGCGAGCATCTCGGCCACGGCCGACGAGCAGGCGACGAAGCGGGTCGTGAGCCCCGACAGGGCCCGGACGTAGAGGTGGGCCAGGATCCTCGGCGACCGGATCGACATGCCGATGACGTGGAGGACGCTCGGGACGCCGAGACGGCGCGCCGCGAGGGCGCCGGCGAAGACCGCCTCCGAGACCGAGTACACGGCCCTGGCGCCGTGCCTGCGGCCGAGCCGCTCGAGCGTCTCGGCGCTCTCGAGGTGCCGCCGGAGGAAGGGGCCCAGGCGGCTCGGGTCGATCGTCCGGGGAAAGGTGCGAAGCCCGGGGAGGCGCTCGACCGCGGCGCAGCGCCGCTCGAGCGCGGGGCTCGCGTCCGCCTCCGGGGGCAGGACGCAGACGACCCGGTAGCCGCCGCGGTGGAGACCCTCGACCACGTGCTCGAGCACCCGGCGTGGCCCGTCCTCCTCCCGGTAGGGGAAGACGACGAGCACCGGGACGGCGCGGTCAGGCATGTGCGCGCAGGACGCGCTCGTAGGTCTCCATCAGGCGCTGCGCGTTCCGCTCGGGGGAGAAGTGCCGCTCCGCGTGCGCTCTCGCGGTCGTCCCCAGGCGCGCGCGGAGCTCGGCGTCGGCGAGGAGCCGCTCGAGGGCCGCGGCCAGGACGGCGGGCGAGCGCGGCGGGACGAGGAGCCCCGTGCGCCCGGGGAGGAGGACGCCTCCGCCCGAGGACGATCCGGACGCGACGACCGGACGACCCGAGGCGGCGGCTTCGAGGACGGGCCGGCCGAGCTCGGGGCCCCGGGAGGGCGCGACGACGACGTCCGTCACGCGGTAGAGGGCCGCCGTGTCCTCGGTGAAGGGGACGAACGTGACCGCGTCGTCGAGGCGCAGGCGGCGCACGAGCCGCCTGGCCTCCGCCTCGTGGTCGCGCGCGAGGTCGAACGACTGGACGACGCGGCCGAGCGGCGTCGCGAAGAACGCCGCCCCGCGGACGTCGCCGCCGACGATCAGGAACCGGGCGGCGAGGCCGCGGCGGCGGAGGAGCGCGGCCGCCTCGACGAAGTCGCAGTACCCCTTGGCTGGGTAGAGGAAGCCGAAGAAGCCGGCGACCGGGACGCCGGGGGGGATGCCGAGCGCGCGCCGCTCCGCCGGGGCCGTTCCGGGGCGGAAGCGCTCGAGGTCGACCGGGTTCGGGATCACGGTCGAGTCCGCCCGGTAGGAGGCGGCGACGTCCTCGTCGATCGCGATCGTGACGCTCGCGAGCCGCGCGACCGCGGTCCGCATCAGCGCCGAGCGGCGCGGGCCCGCGCTCGGCGGCAGCGACGAGCGCAGGTGCCAGACGACCGGGAGTCCCGCGCGCCGGAGCCGGATCGCGGCCGGGACGAGCGGCGCGTCGTTCAGGTGGGCGAGCGCGAAGCGACGCTCCTCGAGGACGGTGCCGAGGCTGCGGAGGTGGGCGGGGAGCCGCGCGAGCTCCAGCCCGAGGAGCGCCCAGCGGCGGCCCCGGTAGGTGCTCGCCCAGATGTGGGTGAAGGCGGCGACCGGGCCCGTGTGGACGGTCGCGCCGGCGCGCCCGAGGAGCTCCGCCGCCGGGCCGGGCGGGCAGAGCACGTGCGGCTCGAAGCGCGCCCGGTCGAGCAGCGCGACGAGCGCCGCGAGGCTCGTCGGCGCTCCCCCGAGCTCCCGGCGGTGGTGGACGTAGAGGACCCGAACCGGCGCGCGCCTGCTGACCAGGGGCCCGATCGTACCGCGTCGCGGGGCAGGGTCCCTTCGGCCCCGGCGCTAGCATCCGCCTGCGTGACCGCGATGCGCCCCTGGCTCCTGCCGGCGCGAGTGCCTCGATCCATCTGGCTCGTCGGCGGTGCGGGTGTCGCTCTCGCCTGCGCGCTCGCGGCGCCGTCGACGGCGCTCCTGCCGGCGCCGGCGTCGGGCCCGGCGAAGCTCGGTGCGGCCGCCGCGCTCTTCCTCGCGTTCGCGCTCGGCTTCCTCCGGCCGCGGCCGGCCCTCTACCTCCTCGTCGTCCTCGCCGTCGGCGAGGGGGCGGTCCGCAAGTGGCTCGTGAACGACATCGACGTCTTCCTGCTGAAGGACGTGCTCCTGCTCGGGATCTACGCCGGCGTGCTGCCCCGGCTCCGCCGCGACGCGCTGCGCCGGCCCTGGTGGCTCCTCGCCCCCCTCGCCGGGGTGATCGCGCTCGCGCTCGTCGAGTCGGCGCGGTCGCCGTCGCTCTCGGAGGCGGTGGTCGGGCTGCGCTCGTACACGATCGACGTGCCGCTGCTCTGGGTGGGGCCCGTCCTCCTCGAGCCCGCCCGCCGGGCGCTCGTCCTCCTCGTCCTCACGCTCGCGCTCGGGCTCGGCGAGGCGGTCCTCGCCGTCGCCCAGGCCCTCTCCCAGTCGCCGGTGCTGAACAAGCTCGTCTCGGGGGCGCTCCCGGCCGAGATCACCGTCCGCGGCGTGACCTACCTGCGCGCCTCGGGCACCTTCATGCAGTCGGGGACGCTCGCCGCCTTCCTCGCCTTCGCCGTCCTCGTCAGCTTCACCTTCGTCGCCGTCTTCCGCCGCGGGTGGCGGTACGTGCTCGGGGTCGCGGCGCCGGCTCTCCTCACCTGGGGTCTCGTGTACGGAGCGGCGCGCTCGCTGTTCGGCACCACCCTCGTCGCCCTCGCCGTCCTGCTCGGCGTGCTCGCCGTCCAGCGCCGGCTCGCCTCCTTCCTGCTCGTCCCGGCCTCGCTGGGGGTCGGCTTCGTCCTCCTCTTCACGCTCGTCCCGGCGGTCGAGGACGGCGTGCACGCGGTCGGGCGCTGGTGGCGGGTCGGTCCGCCCGCCGCCGCCCCGCCGACGCCGGCGCCGGCGCCGCCGCAGCCGAAGAGCGCCTCCCAGGTGAGCGGCTTCCTCGGGCGCGCGGCCAATCTGAACACGGCCGGCGGCACGCAGGGGCTCTGGGGGTCGCGGGTGAAGCCGCAGCTCGAGCTGATCGGCCGGCAGCGCCTCGGGCACGGCACGGGCACGATGACCCTCGGCTCCGAGTACGCCTCGGCGTCGGCTGCGCTCCAGGGCGAGAGCGAGTACGCGAAGCTCGCCTGGGAGCTCGGCCTGCCCGGGCTCGCGCTCTACGTCTGGTTCGTCTGCGCCTTCGTCGTCGCGGCGGCGAGGGGCCTCGCCCGCGCCGGCCCGGAGGAGCGGCCGGCCGCGGCGGTCGGGCTCGGCATCGCGGCGCTCGCGCCGGTCTGGGGCACGATCACCTTCGCGCCCGACTACCCGATCTTCGGGCTGTTCCTCTACCTGCTCGGCGGCTACGCCGTCGCGCGGTCGGCGCGCCCGCGGCCGGCGCCCGCGCCCGCCGGGAGGTGAGCGCCGAGGCTCCGGGGGTGGCCGAGGCGTCCCTCGCGCGGCGCGCCGGGGTCGGGATGGCCCTGGCGCAGGCGTCGAAGGTGATCGAGCTCGCGCTCGGCGTCGGCATCGCCCTCCTCGCGGTGCGGGCGCTCGGGCCGGGGCGTTTCGGCGCCTACTCGCTGCTCACGAACCTCGCCGGCGCGGCGAGCGTCTTCCTGCCGGTCGTCACCGTCGACGCGCTCGGCGCCCTGCTCCCGCGCCTCCGCCGCCGGCCGGAGCGGCTCTACCTCGCCGCGCTCGTCGTCGCGCTCCGGAGCGCCGCGATCCTGGGCGCGAGCGCGGCCGTCCTCGCGAGCTGGGGGTCGCTCGCCCCGCACCTCGGGCTCGGCGGCGTGCCGCGGGGCGTCGCGCTCCTCGCCGCCGTCTACTGGCTCTGCCAGGACCTCCTGAACGCCCTCGTCGCCTACCACGGCGCCGCGATCGAGCTGCGCGCCGTCGTCGTCTGGCGCGCGCTCGGTCTCGGCGCGACGCTCGCCGCGCTCGCCGGCGTGGTCGCCGCCGGGCGGGTGTCGGTCGGCGCCGTCCTCGCCGTCGTCGCCGGCGGCTCGCTCCTCGCGGCGGCGGGGCTCGCCTTCCGGCTGCGCGGCGAGGGGGCGCCCCGCTCCCCGGGGCGCGCGACGGTCGGCGCCGCGCTCGGGCTCACCCGCTCCACCTGGCTGATCGGCCTCTTGAGCTTCGTGCTCGCGACCCAGATCGACGTCCTCCTGGTCGGCGGCCTCACCCACGACCGGCGCGAGGCCGCCTTCTACGCGGCCGCGGTCGGCGTGATCGGGCGGGCGCAGTACCTCCTGCTCTCGGGCTGGGCCTCCCTCGTCATCCCGGTCTTCGGCCACGCGCGCACCGAGGGAGGAGACGCCGCGCTGCGGCGGGCGTGGCGGGCGGTGGCGCAGCTCTCGCTCCTCGTCGCGGTGCCGGTCAGCGCGCTCCTGCTCGCGAACGCGGTCCCGCTCACCCGGCTCCTCTTCGGGCGCGCCTTCGCGCCCGCCGGCGGGCTGCTCCGCTGGGTGGCGCTCTTCAGCCTCGCGAGCGCCTTCCTCGTCGGCTCCCCGGTCGCGAGCGCGTACTGGGCGAAGGACCGGACGCGGACGCTCGCCCGGCTCCGGCTGGTGAGCGGCGCCGCGAACCTCGCCCTCGCCGTCCCCCTCATCCGGGCAGACGGCGCGCTCGGGGCGGTGATCGCGACCGGGGCGGCGGCGGTCCTCGCCGGGGTGCTCGAGCTCGGGTTCGCTCGCCGGCTCGGCGTGACCGCCTACCCGACCCGACTCGCGGCCACCGTCGGCGTCGCCGGCCTCGCGGCGATGGCGCCGGGGCTCGCGCTCGAGCCCCGCGGCGCCGGCGCGCTCGCGGCGAGCGTCCTCGCCGGCGCCGCCCTCTTCCTCGCCGTGCTCGTGGCCGCGAAGCCGTTCGGCCCGGCGGACGCCGAGGGCGTCGCCGCCGTGAACCCGTCCCTCGGCCGGATCGTGCGCCGCTCGCTCGTCCGCGCGTGACGGCGACGGTCGTGGCCTCCCCGCCGAGCACCTCGCTCGTCGTCCCGTCGTTTCGCCGGCCCGCGCTCCTCCGCGGCTGCCTCGCCGCGGTCGCGGCCCAGACGGTGGTGCCGACCGAGGTGCTCGTCGTTGCTCGGAGAGACGACGAGGAGACCGCCGCGGTCGCCTCGGCGGCCGCCGGGCTCGACGTCCGGCTCCTTCGCGTCTCCCTCCCGGGCCACATCCCGCCCCTCGTCGCGGGCGTCGAGGCCGCGCGGGGCGAGGTCGTCCTCTTCGTGGACGACGACTGCGAGCCGTGGCCGGAGTGGGTTGCGACCATCGTCCGCCACTACGACGACCCGCGGGTCGGCGGCGTCGGCGGCCGTGTGCTGCAGCCGGGCTTCGAGGACGAGGCGCCCGCGGCGCGGATCGGCCGGATCCCGCTCTCGGGCCGCTTCGACCGGCTCTCCCTCCACCGCCCCCCGGTCGGGGCGGAGGTCCGCGACGTCGACGTCCTCCGCGGGACGAACATGAGCTTCCGCCGCGCGCTCCTCGCCGGCTACGCCTGGGATGCCCGCCTCAACCGGGGCGCGGCGAGCGACTACGAGGTCGCACTCTGCGCCTGGGTGCGGCGGCGGGGCTACCGCCTCGTCTACGACGCGCGCGCGGTCGTCAGGCACCACCTCGGCCCGCGCCCGGAGATCGGCCGCGCGCTCGACGCCCGCGCGATCCGCGACTACAGCCACAACCTCGTCTACGTCTCGGCGACCGCGCTGCCGCGCTGGCAGCGGCCGATCGCGGTCGCGGGCGCGTTCCTCGTCGGCAACCGCAGCTCCTACGGGCTCGCGACCGCCCTCGGCGACCTCGCCGGGGGCAGGCGGCCGTCGTGGCGCGGGCAAGTGCTGCCGGCGCTCCGGGGCAAGGTCGAGGGCCTGCGCTCGGCGCTCGCCTACGCGCGGTCGGGGCCGGCGCCGTGGCGCGGGGGCCCCGCCTCGGGCGCGCGGCCCGGCGGCCGCGAGCCCGTAGAATGACGCGGCCGCGGCCCGGGTCGCGCCGCCCGCCGGCCCCGGCGACCGACGATGGAGAGCGAAGCCCTTCCCCGCGCGCGGCCGGGCTCGGAGCGTCCGGGGTGCGGCCCGCTCGCGGGCCGGCGGATCCTCTACGCCTCGACGAACCACGCGTGGGCCTTCGGGTGGACCTTCTACCAGATGCTCGCCGAGGCCCTGGCGGGCCGGAACGAGGTCGTCTACGTCGACACCCCGACGAGCCTCGCGCGCCTGCGCCCGAGGCGGTGGGGAGCGCTCCTCGTCGCGGCGGCGGAGCGCGAGGGTCGGCTCGACCTGCTCCGCGCCGCCGGGCTTCCCCTGCAGCGGTCGCGCTGGCAGCGGTCGGCGGGGGGCCGGCTCGCGGCGCGCGCGGTCGCCCGCTGGGCCGCGCGCGCGGGGTTCGACCCCGACCTCGTCTGGACGTTCAGCCCCTGGGAGCTCCCGTTCGTCCGGCGCTTCGGGGCGGCGACCTCGGTCTACTGGACCGCCGACCACCTGCCCTTCGTCCCCGGCGAGCGTCCGCTGCTCGAGCGGGTGGACGTGATCCTCGCCGCCGCCGACCCGGTGTACGAGGCCCTGCGGGCGCGCTTCGGCGCGCGGGTGCACCCGGTGCCGGTCGCGTGCGACTTCGCCCGCTACCACGGCGCCCGGCTCGCGCCCGCTCCGCCGCCGGCCGCCCTCGCCCCGCTCGAGCGGCCGCTCTTCGGCTACGCCGGCTGGGTGTCGCCGCGACTCGACCTCGAGCTCCTCCGCGACCTCGCCGAGCGGAGGACGGGCACGGTGGTCGTCGCCGGCGTCCGTTCCGGGCTCTCCGCCGAGCGGCTCCGCGCCGCGCTCGGCCCGAGGGTCGTCCTCCTCGGCCCACAGTCCCGCGAGGAGCTTCCCGCCCTCATGCGCTCCTTCGACGTCGCGCTGGTCCCGTACCGCGAGAACGAGTTCAATCGCTGCTCGAACCCGGTGAAGTTCTACGAGTACCTCGCCTCGGGGCGGCCGACCGTGACCACCGACATCCCGACGCTGCGAGCGTTCGGCTCCGTCGCGTCGGTCGGCTCGCGCGAGACGTTCGTCGAGCGGGCGCTCGCCGAGGCCGAGCGCCCGACGGGCGACGAGGCGGCGCGCGTCGCGGTCGCCCGCGAGCACTCGTTCCCGGCGCTGCTCGAGCGGCTGGGAGCGGTGCTCGGGTGAACGTCCTCGACTGGGACAGCGCGTTCTTCGGGCTGCCGATCGCGCGGGCCGACGTCGACCGCGACCCCGGGGAAGCGGTCGAGCGCGCGCGCGCGGCGGGTGTCGCCTGCCTCTACCTCTTCGTCCCCGCGACGGCGCTCGAGGCGGTTTCGGAGGCGATCTCGCGGGGGGCGCTGCTGACCGACCTGCGGCTCGTGCTCGAGCGGGCCGGGGCGGTCGAGGGAGCCGCGGCGGCCGGGGGAGCCGGGCCGGCCCGGCGCGCGGGCGAGGCCGACCTCCCGATCCTCGAGGAGCTCGCCGCTCGGCTCGCCGCGCACAGCCGCTTCTCTCGCGACCCGCGGTTCGCGCGCGAGCGGGTGGAGGAGATGTACCGGCTCCGGGTCCGGCGCTGCCTCGCCGAGGGCGTCGTGACCCTGCCGGCCGCGTCCGCCCGGTCCGGGTTCGCCGGGGTGCGGGTCGAGGACGGCGTGGCGCGGGTCGAGCTCGTCTACGTCGAGCCCGAGCGCGCGGGCGCCGGCGTCGCCCGCGCGCTCGTCGCGGCGGCGCTGCGGGCGGTGGCCGCGCCGCGCGCCGAGGTGGTGACGCAGCTCGGAAACGTCCCGGCGCTCCGTACCTACGAGGCGCTCGGCTTCCGCGTGCGGTCGGCCACTACGATCCTGCACGCGTGGCTCGTCCCGCCCGACTGACCGAGAAGCTCGCGCTCGAGGGCGGTTCGCCCGTCCGCGGCGAGTTCCTCGCCTTCGGCGTGCCGGCGATCGGCGAGGAGGAGATCGCGGAGGTGGTCGACACGCTCCGGTCGGGCTGGATCGGGCAGGGCGAGAAGGTCGCGCGCTTCGAGCGCGCCTTCGCCGACGCGGTCGGGGCGCCGGTCGCGGTCGCGGTGTCGTCGTGCACCGCGGCGCTCCACGCCTCGCTCGTCGCGGCCGGCGTCGGCCCCGGCGACGAGGTGCTCGTCCCGGCGCTCACCTTCGCCGCGTCGGCGACCGCGGTCGAGCACGCGGGCGCGACGCCGGTCTTCTGCGACGTCGAGCCGGGCACGCTGCTCCTCGACCTCGCCGACGCGGCTCGGCGGGTGACCGAGCGGACGCGGGCGATCGTGCCGGTGCACTTCGGCGGCCTGCCCTGCCCGATGGACGACGTGCTCGCGTTCGCGCGCGCGCACGGCCTCGTCGTCGTCGAGGACGCGGCCCACGCCGTCGGCGCGTACGACGAGGGCCGCCCGATCGGCTCGTTCGACTCGCTCTGCTGCTTCAGCTTCTACGCGAACAAGAACCTGACGACCGGCGAGGGCGGGATGGTCACGGTCCGCGACGAGGAGCTCGGCGAGCGCGTGCGGAGGCTCCGCCTGCACGGGCTCTCGACGGACGCGTGGAAGCGGTTCGCGGCGCGCTCGCTCGTCCCGAGCGAGCTCCTCACCCTCGGCTTCAAGTACAACATGACCGACCTCCAGGCGGCGCTCGGGATCCACCAGCTCGCGAAGCTGCCCCGGCACCAGGAACGGCGCGAGGAGCTCGCCGAGCGCTACGACGCCGAGCTGCGCGACCTGCCGGGAGCCGGGTTGCAGACGCGCCGCCCGCCCGGCCGGGACGTCCGCCACGCGCTCCACCTGTACCTGCTCCTCGTCGACCTCGACGCGCTCGCCGTCGGCCGCGACACGCTGCTCGAGGCCTTCCGCGCCGAGAACATCGGCGCGGCCGTGCACTACCGCGCGCTGCACCTCGAGCCGTACTTCGCGCGGCGCCTCGCGGGACGCCGGTACGCGCTGCCGGTGGCGGAGGACGCCTGGCGGCGCGTCCTCACCCTGCCGCTGACGCCGGGGATGAGCGACGAGGACGCCGACGACGTCCTGCACGCGGCGCGGAAGATCTTCACCCGCTACGCGCGCTGAGGCCCGACGGCCGGCGCGGCCCGGGCGGCGCAGGCCCGTCGCAGCCGGTAGAGGGTGAAGGAGAGCGGCACGCTCGTCCCGAGCGAGCGGGAGGTCACGAGGCGCGCCCGGTAGCGGGCGACGGGGGCGAGGCACCCGCGGAGCGCGGGGAGGCTTCCGGCGGCGTCGCCCGCGGCGAGGAGGAACCGCACGGAGTCGGCGCGCAGGCGGGCGCGGAAGGTCGCCGTCGCCACGTCGGGGGCGAACTCGGGGTCGCCGAGCACGACCGCAGGGCGGCCGACGTAGTACGAGAACGGGTACCCGGCGAGGGCGAGCGTGCCGCGCGCCCGCCCGCTCGCCGCGCGCAGGGCGCGGTAGGTTCCGGTCTCGCGCTCGACATACGCGGCCTGCGAGACCGCCCCGACCGCGACCGGCAGCGCCCGGCGGGTGAGCGCGACCGACGGCGCGGCCCAGTCGGCGGCGACCCCGAGCCCGCCGAGGACGAGCACCGCCGTCCCGATCCTGCCGCGGCGGGCGATCGCCGCGACCGCCGGTCCGCCGACGGCGGCGAGGATCGCGAGCGCGGGCAGCAGGAAGCGGGCCTGCGGCGAGAGGTACCACCAGGCCACCGCGTAGAGGAAGGCCGAGGCGACGAGGAC
>Ga0070737_10000240_pt1 | contig 132549 bp, 109 predicted proteins | sample Coa_R1_10_FD_66438 | JGI IMG/M metagenome (GOLD analysis project Ga0070737, IMG submission 66438) | Surface soil microbial communities from Centralia Pennsylvania, which are recovering from an underground coalmine fire - Coalmine... | ecosystem: Environmental > Terrestrial > Soil >...
CCACTCATAACTCGGGGTGCAGGGGTTTCACCCCTGCCGGGGTGCGGGGTGTCCCCGCTTGCTTCCCCTCCCGTCCTGACGGGCCGTAGGCCCGCTGAAAGAATTATGAGTGGATGGCAGTAGTTCTAGTGTTGACATCGCACCACCTATCCCTTTCAATATAAGTCTTATCGCTATGCCTTTGTTTTGTTCGCGACCTCTTGCAATCCCAGGGCCTGAATAGTCCGCTCGCGCAGGATGAATTTTGCACCTTTCCGCTGGCCGTCATTGGGAAGGCGTCCACGAACTGGAAGTAGCGCGCCTACACCTACGCTCCAGTTTGCTTGCATGTGATATGAAGTAGAAAGTAAATATGTCACAGAGAAAGGATATTCAAACTATGGCAGCTCCTCAAAAACCTATCAATGATCGCGCAGCAGGCGAACTGATGTTCACGGAAGTCTTTAAAGTTGTACAGCGACTCAATGCCACGGCAGGTAAAAGCATGATGAACAAAGGTTCGCGCAGCGGAACGATGACTTTTAACCCTAAAATTCTCCTTTCCGAGGATGGGAATAAGAATTACGCCTGCATCGTTGAGATCTCCACGCCGGCAAGCAGTAAAGCAGGAACAGATATAGACCTGGAGTGGAGTTGTGCGGATACCGAACAGTTCAAACAGACCCTGGCAACGCTGTTTCCGGCGCTTTCGGCCTTTGCTAAAGAGGGCTTTCTCTCTGAGACATACACAGTAGGACTTATAGACCCTGATGATGAGGAAACAGAGATATATAGACCCGGCGTTCTTGAGCCAGGCGTATATAGCCTCTCCGAAGACGAGCAGAGCTGATTTTGCATTACCCAAGAGTCACTTTCAAGCAGCCGGTTCTTGACAGATAGGCAGCAGATGCATACAATTCCAGTACAATTCGCTTAGATATGTTTGTATACTATATCCAGATCATATGGGGCGGCAAGTCTGTTGCAGTATGTGTGAGCAGAACTGCTCTCTAGACGAGGAGTCCTAAGCCATGGCTCATATATATTCTGCACCCTCGCTGGCATTTGTCATCAGGCATCTCATGATTTACCGGCTCACGGGAGTGCTCATGGTGCGACGTGCCAGCAGCACGCATAAAGAAGAGGCGAGTCTGGCCATCGTGCATGGCCAGGCTGTGCGGGTGCGTTGGGGAACCTACGAGGATGATGCGAACGAGTCTATCTTGAGGTGGATGAATGGCTGGGGCGAGATTCATTTTATATTTTACGCCAAAGAAGCTCAACGACAGTTACCACCTCCCAGAACTCCACCGCCCAGCAACCAGAATCCGCAGGCTGGCTCTCAAATTCCATCCTCTTTCTCAGTAACACCACCAACTCCCCCCATCCAAGCGAGTAGGCCAGGCAATTCTATGATCAGAAAACCGGTGAGAGAAGAGAGTCGCTATACGCAAACCGTTCTTGAGGATGGCATTGCCTACACAGTTCCCTCTTCAGATATCACTAAACAGCCGCCGGCAAAAGCTCCGGGGGCAAACGATATCGCCGGAGTCGTGCCTGAAAAACATATCCCCTTTCTCACCAAACAGGCAGGAAACTATCCAATCACGAATCTTACTCGCTATGATCGAACCATCTTCCTTCTCATCAACGATAAGCGTACAGTTGCCGATTTGATCCAGCTTACACGGCGTTCTTTGCCGGAAGTGTACATGTCGCTCCAGAGGCTCAAGGACCTGCAATTGATTGAAATCTGACCGGCACGTCAATTCAAAATGCTGCGATCAGGAGTATCAGCATGGAAACGATTACTCATGGTCAGTATCTCACGCATGAATGGCACTTCTTTACGCAGGACATATACTTCCTCTTGCAAACGCTGGATAGTTGATGTCAGTTCCAGAAAACGTTGTTTTTGCACATCCTGTACATCAAGGAAGTAAGCGATGAAATGTGAAAGTTCCTCTGGATCGATCGGTAAATTAAAATCGATATGCTCTTTCCCAACTACCTCAAGCAGAATCTGTAGGTAGGATTCGAAGAGATTGCGGGCATAGCGCGCGAATCTCAGCAGCGTTTCCTCAGGCTCGACCACATCCGTATAGAGTTCAACTATGCCGGAGAGATAGGGCTTCTCTCGATGCCGGCTCAGGATACGGAAGCGCCGCGTGCCTTTAGCGATGAGGTTCATCCGACCGTCCTGCAATCGATCCAGGGCCTCTATCTCGGCCATTGTACCAATAGTATATGGTTCCTCCTGGTAAAGCTCGCTTTCCGGCTGCGCCAGCACAACGCCAAAGGGTTTTGCCTGCGCATAGCATTCGTTGATCATTTGCCGGTAACGCGGCTCGAAGATATGTAAAGGAAGCTCGGCCCCTGGAAAGAGTACAACATTTAGAGGGAACAAGGGTAACTCAAGTGCCATGGTCTTCCTCCTGTTGTTACTGATTCGCTTCGCGTGTGATCGAAACGCGCAACATCTCCTACTTGTACATCGAATATCACTTTGACGGCACACATTTCCCTTTTCGACTGCCTACAATAACATCTCGGGTTCTTCTACCATAGCTTAACGAAAAAATGGGGATCGAACAAGCAAGCGAACGGTTAGCACATTAAGCTAATGACCTCTCCCCCCCGCTGAGCCGATAACTTAGCGGCCTCCATCACTGCGATATTGCGGCGCGATTCTTCAGGACGTACAGCGAGTGGCTCATCACAATGCAGGTGATTTGCCAGGTTGCGATGAAAGGCATAGTGGGGAGCCTGGGGCAACATCAAGTGCCGCTCGTGAATCACGCCACTTGTTTCATAGGTATAGACAAACACTTCAGGCAACGCCTCCGACGGTGCCAGGCGCTCTTCGATCAGATCACCTGACCAGCGTCGTGTTTTGACCGTTTCTTGCCGCCAGTGTCCCACAATCGCGCCCCGTTCACCCAGGATATACCACTTCGGTTTCATTGCAGCCGCGATATCCGAATGCATAAATTCCGCTTCCTGCCCGCCCGCGAAGCGCAGATAAACCGCTGAATGGTCGGCATTGGTGACATCGTGCCAGACCCGCTTGTGTTCGACGCCGCGCACGCTTACTACCGCATCGGGAATCAATTGCAGCATCCAGTCCAGGTAATGCGACCCCCAGTCATAGAACACCCCGCCAGAGACTGGCTCATGCGAATGCCAGTAATCGCAGGGATGGGCATAGCCGCCAATGAACGTTTCGATGTGAAACACAGGGCCGATAATTCCCTGCCTGAGTACCTGCTGGATTGCCAGGAAGTCCGGGTCCCAGCGCCGGCACTGGTAGACCGTCAAGGCCAGCCGCTGCTCTTGCGCCAGCTGGATCATCTCATCGGCCTCGGCCGTCGTCAAACAGAATGGCTTTTCTGAAACCACGTGCTTGCCCGCGCGCAGCATCCGCAGGGATATTTCGGCATGCGTATTAGGCGGCGTGGAAATGATGACCACATCGATATCGGGGTCTTCGGCAACCTGGGTAAGATCGCTGCAGGTGCGCACACCGGGAAAGGCCTGACGAGCCACCGCCAGCCGCTCCTCGTTACGGTCACAGACCAGGGCATATTCCAGTCCCGGCACTTCGCTGATGGCGGTGCCATGCTCAAAACCAATCGCGCCATAGCCGATCATCGCCACGCGCTTAACCTGCTCCTCCGTCTCCACGCCAGAAGCATAACGGATCGCCCGGCTGAGCATCTGCTGGAAAATCGGGAGTTCCTGCGTTTCAGGTGTGCTGCCCAGCGTGGTACAGAAGACACGTCCCCGACCATACATACGGGTATAGGCCAGAGTATGCGTCGCATAGTGCCAGGAGGTACGCCAGAGAACTTCGGCATCCGGCGGAACGCTATCCAGCACATAAGCGGCCTCATACACGGCGAAGGATGGGTCAAAACGACGAGTGAGATAGTGATCGGACGCCGCCACGCGAACGATGATCTCGGTACGCGGTGTGCAGAAACCATGAATATGGCCCAATACCTCGCCCAGTAGCAGGTTTTCATGGTAGGCTTCTGCGGCATCACCTACACACACCAGCCCACCTCCTTGCGCAACGAATGCGCAGAGCGCCTCTTCCTGTTCAGCGGTGAGAGGGCCAATAGCTCCATTCAGTACGATAACACGATCTGTTTTGAGGTGTTGCAACGTCTGTACGTCAGCAGCAGTTTGTAACTGTACGCCTTCAAGCAAGGTGAGTCTCCTGTTAAGAGTGTCACGTCTGACACTCATGCTTTTCCTGATTAGGATGACGAGTGATCGCAAGTATGACAACACAGGCAAACAAATCGGCCACTAGCTTCTGCGCTCCATCCAATCTAGTCTGCCTGCTCAGCTTTTCACACATACTATTACTACTTCTGTTTAGTATACGTGAGTTTAAGTTCCTTAGATGAACTGTTTGCTTATGGCTGCCGGATCTCATGATAATGGGGATGCTCATGGGAATGATCGGGCCAGTGCTGGTGGGTATGCGTGTGCATCGTACCGGCAGGAGGCAGTTCATCCGGGGAATGGTTATGGGTTCCCTCCAGGTGGTAAGGATGATCGTGGCCACGCCAGAGATTTTCAGGATGATAGTTGGCGACGAGCAGGCTCTGGCCGTGATGCCAGCGATCGCGGAAGATATCATAGTTCTTCTTACTTTTGGTGGCGCGTTCCTCCTCGCTCAGGCTAAACCACTCGCGGTGTGGATGCTTCTCGATGCGTTCAGCGACCTCTGGAACGGCCAGGACACGATAGCCAGAGGTCTTGAAGAAAAAGCTGTAATAGATATCCATCAGGCGATAGAACCGGAAGCGCTCATCGATCCAGCCAACTTCTGCCAGCAATTCGCGGCGGAACGCCATGAGATAGCCTTCGACGGCATCCACATCAGGCCCGGCTGCTTCAGCAAATTCCCGCAGGTCTTCAGTCACCAATCCATATGGGCCAACCACACCCATGTTGCGATCAGCCAGCGTCATGGCTAACGGTTCCCAAATATTGCCCTTGACCTCAATCGAGGTGTCTATGAGAACGATGTAGTGGCCACGACTGGCGCGCATGGTGGCATTGCGACCAGCAGCAAATCCCATATTGTGATCGGCAAACAGCACCTGCAAGCCGACGGGTTGACCATTTTCACCCCTCAGATCACGGTGGCGTGCCAGTGCTTGCAGATATGGCAACGTCTCATCCGTCGAACCGTTATCGACGATGACCAGTTCGATGGAACGATTATATGTATGGCGACAAATGCTGGAGATGCAGCGTTCCAGGTCGTCGCGGCTGTTATGCGCCAGCAGGTTGACCGAAAACTCATACCGGTCGGGTGCATGCGTGTTATTGGGAGCATCGCCAGAACTCGAAAGCACGGTAAATTCGTCTTCCAGGCGGCGCGGCCGCACCAGCGACCCATGCCCGGTATCTCGAATCGTATATCCGGCGGCCTCGATGGCTCCCCGCAAAGAATCGGCCTGAGCATATTCACCACGATTGCGCAATGCCTCACGCTCGCGTACTTTTTCAGCAATGTCAGCAGGAACCGCGGCCCGGTAGGTTTGCACATCAGCTTTTCGCCGCGGGCGATCACTTTGCAGGTAGCCATTGAGATCAAAGCCCAGAATGCGGTCAAAATCGAGCAGTAAGGCAACTTTTGTCGTTGGATCAAGTTCGCCGTCGTGCAGCATCTCCCAGACCACGGCCATCGCACGCGGGATATTGAGATCATGCTCGACCTCGGCCAGAAACGCTTCTTGCCAGGAACCAACTAGCGCCTCTTGTGGAATAGCGCCCTCTTTACCAGCACTCTGTAAGGCTTGCTTGATCGCGGCCACCGCCGATTGATCGGCCTGCGTATAGAGCCGGTAGGCATGGTCGCGCAGGCGCTCGAGTGAGATCTGCGCGGCTTGCAGAGCGCGGAAGGTAAAATTCAGGCGGCTGCGATAAAGCGCGGTGGTGTAAAAGTAGCGCAGTGACATCGGATCGAAACCCCGTGCCTCAATTTCGGAGCAGGTATAGGCGTTGCCGGTAGATTTAGCCATTTTCTGCCCATCGGCCAGCAAATGCTGCGCGTGTACCCAGTAATTAGCGAAAGGCTCACCCGTGTAGCCCTCGCTCTGTGCTATCTCGTCCTCATGATGGGGAAAGATGTTATCGACACCGCCGGTATGGATATCGAAATGCGGCCCCAGATACTTCATGGACATGGCGCTGCACTCGATATGCCAGCCAGGAAAGCCGCGGCCCCAGGGGCTATCCCATGCCATCTCGCGCCCCGGTTCAGCTACTTTCCATAACGGAAAATCTTCTGGATTGCGGCGGTCGGCCACCACTCCTTCGCGCACGCCCGCCAGCATATTTTCCAGCTGATTGCCCGAAAGCTTGCCGTAATCAGGGAAGCGTTTGATATCGAAGTACACATTGCCATTGACTTCGTAGGCGACGCCTTTTTCCTGCAAGCCCCGAATGATCTCGATCATCTCAGGAATATGCTGCGTGGCCCGTGGGAAGATGGTCGCCGGCTCGATATTGAGCTTGCGCTCATCCTCATGAAATGCCTCAGTATAGAACCGCGCGATCTGGGCCGAGGTTTTCCCTTCTTTGCGCGCCTGGGCCAGTATCTTATCCTCGCCTCGATCTACCAGCTCCTGGCGCATGTGACCAACATCGGTGATATTCTTGACATGCAGCACCTCGTAGCCACGATACTCAAAAGCACGCCGTATCCAGTCGGCCATCGTAAAAGTGCGCAGGTTGCCGATGTGAATGTAGCGGTAGACAGTAGGACCGCATGAGTACATTTTGATCTTGCCAGGCTCTATCGGAACAATCTCTTCGACTTTGCGAGTAAGGGTATTGTAGATTTTCATGGCGACTATTTCATCCTCAACACGGCGTCGTGTCTAAAAGGCCCTTGAACCGCTTCATCGTGGCATCAGATATTTTTTGAATACGCGACCGCATTCTTATGGTTACGCATCAGAACAAGCATTCTATCTCATATCGTACGAGACTACGCCAGCTTTTGTCAAGGCAAATCTAGCGCGTAACTCCTTAAGAAGTCTCCAGGACGACATAGACCACGTAGTCTTGAATAGCATGCGAGAGAGGAATATGCGATCAACCTATTACATTTTCGTAAAATCTATCCGATTAACAAGAACAGAAAGTTCTGCCTGCTCAGATCCAATGGCTCTATACACCTAGAGCAAGCTGTACCGGAGAAAGGCAGGACGACTTGTATTATGCCTATCCATTTCGATTTGTATGGATAGAGATACTAAGTCTAGGCAGGAGTATTCATCATGCACAAGCCTGTATTCCGGCAACGCGTCCTCTACATGCTCCAGGGTGCGCTATGGCTACTCTTCTTGTTAATGGCTATCTTTGTTATGAAGGTGTTTTTCTTTCCGAGCAAGCGCACCTTCATTACGTTAAACAATGAGGGGAAAAGGTCGCGACCGTTGCCTGAGGCCATGCCAGAACCGGTGATAGCAGCAGGGGAGCCAGGCAAGCCTACCAACCTTTACACATCCCTGCAGGATACGACACAGGTGACGCAATCGCATCCACATCCACAACGACGAGTGATTCTTGTTGCATCAGCGCTGACTCTGGTAGCACTGGTCGCCGTCAGCTTTCTATTTTCTGTGCGCTACTATTCAGGAACGCTCTCATCGGCAGGTACGAAACCTGCCATAGCCGTACAACCCCAGGCAGTACAGGGGTTTGAAAGGGGCATCATCTATCCACAATGGTCCCAGGATGGTTACGGAACTCTGGATACGCAGTGGCAAGAGAATATAGGAACCATGAAAACCCAGACCGGTGCGCAATGGATAGAAATTCCGGTGCTGTTTTCTCAGGCTGCTTCCAATTCCACAGTCGTCGAAATTTCGCCGAGCACACCTGGACAGCAAAGCTTTGCGGAGGGTATTGAGAAAGCTCATGAACTGAGGTACAAAGTATTCTTTGTACCCCTGATGCAAGTCCGGCAGCCAGGCGCATGGTCAGGCAGCATTACGTTCACAAAAAGCGAACAGGTACAGGCATGGTTTAATAGTTATTGGAACACGCTTCAGCCCTATATTGCGATAGCCGCGCATGAACACGTGGAACAAATGGCTATCGGCACGGAACTACAAACGCTGCAACAGATCATACCGGAGAGGTTCTGGAACCAGTTGATAACGCGCATTCGCAGCATCTTCAAGAATACACTGACCTACGACATGAACTGGTCATCGCTCGATCAGCCGCTGGCTGGCTGGCTGAAGAATCCAGCGCTGACCTATATCGGCGTCTCTGAGTACATACCACTGCTCAACTCTCCGGCGCGTATCGATCCCAAAGCTCTACCCGCGCTATGGCAGCAAAAGATCAAGCCTGAGCTTGATGCGCTCGCTACAAAACTGGGCAAGCAAATACTCCTCACCGAAATCGGTTATCGTAACAGTTCCGATGCGCTCTATCATACCTGGGAGGCGACCTCTAAGGCACCTTCCGACCCAACAGAGCAAGCGGCGGCCTTCGATGCTGCCCTTTCCAATGTATTTCATGACAGCCGGATTGCGGGTACATTTTTCTGGGGATGGGATGATGTCGGCAGATTCGCCATTGTAGGTCAACCTGCGGTTCAGGTCTTGCTGAAATGGTACTCACTGCCACAGGCATAAACGAATGGAGAACAAAAAAATGCAAACCAGCCTGAAAGCGGATTCCGCGCATCCAGATTCCAGTCAGCTAACAAGACTCAAAGATGAACACTTCGAAAGGCAGGTAGTTCGCTACAAAGCCTGGCTTGCTATGCAAAGGCGGCAGCATCACGACGAGATGTACCATGAAATGCAAGAATATGCCGGGCGAGCGATGACCGCCGTCGAAGTTGGCAACAACAGGATTCAGACGTTCGCCCCTTTCCGCTATAAATATTCCGCGCTGCAAACCATCGTAGATAAACAGGTCATTTTCATTGGGAGTCTCACACTCGCCTGGATAGGTGCTATGCTGTGGAACTGGAAACTGGCCTTAGCCTGGACGATTTCTTTGATCACGCTTGGCTATCTCTCGCACCTGGTTCTGGATGTCTGTCTGGCATTGCGTGTCGTTAGCGGTTCGAGCGAAGAACACACAGACATGCAACTGATCGAAGCACTACAGGATGCCGACTGGCCGCCGTATACCATTCTCTGCCCGCTCTATAAAGAAGCCCAGGTTGTACCGCAATTTGTTAAGGCCATGCAAGCGATTGACTACCCAGCCGACAAGCTACAGATTCTCTTTTTGACAGAGGAGGATGATACCGAGACACGCCAGGCAATCTTATCGCTGCACCTGCCTCCAAACTTTAAGATTATTACCGTGCCGGACGGCAAACCGCGCACCAAACCACGTGCCTGCAATTACGGATTGATTGAGGCAACGGGTCAATACGTCGTCATCTATGACGCAGAAGACATACCCGACCCCCTACAGTTGAAAAAGGCTGTGCTGACATTCGCCAATCATGGACCCGAACTCGCCTGCGTCCAGGCCAAATTGAATTTCTATAATCCGCAGCAAAACTTGCTGACGCGCTGGTTCACAGCGGAATACTCGCTCTGGTTTGACCTGATCCTGCCGGGGCTGCAGAAAGGGAAACTCGCCATTCCACTTGGAGGCACCTCAAATCATTTCCCTACGCAGGCGTTACGCGCATTGGGTGGGTGGGACGCTTTCAATGTCACAGAAGACTGCGACCTGGGATTGCGACTGTCCTGGTTTCACCTGAAAACAGTCATCGTCGATTCAACCACCTACGAGGAGGCGAACTCGCGTGTCAAGAACTGGATACGCCAGCGTTCTCGCTGGATTAAGGGCTATATGCAGACCTACCTGGTACATATGCGCGAGCCAATGCACTACCTGCGCGATGGCCGCTGGCGCGAACTCTTTTCGTTGCAAGTGCTGATCGGCGGAAAAACAGCCATCCTGCTTATTAACCCCTTGATGTGGTTACTGTTTGCGTTGACGCTCATCTTCCACCAGCAGACGGCGCAGGCATTCGCGACACTGTTTCCTGCATTCGTTCTCTACCTGGGAGTCATCACCTTGATCCTGGGAAATTTCTTCTACGGCTATATCTACCTGCTGGGTTGCATGCACCGCGAGCAATTTCGACTGGTGAAGTGGGTGTTACTGGTTCCCGCTTACTGGGTTTTGACCAGTGTGGCAGCCTACATGGCCTTGTACGAACTATTCACGCGACCACATTATTGGCAGAAAACGACCCATGGGTTGCATCTTAAAACAGGTGACGCGGAGAGCGAAATAGATCAGGAGTGGGAAGAACTGGCAAAACTGGCTGAGTCGCTTACACCTCTTCCCGCGACCACAAAGACACCTCTGACACATGGCACCGGCTTTGCCGCGCCGGTGCAAAAATACGCCAGACTTGAAAATGTTCCTGTCGCCTCGGTGCAGGATAGAGTTGAGATGATGATTGCCCCCCGCAAACCGGCGCTCTTACCATCAGAACGCGCATATCTGGAGCAAAGCAAACGAGCTAAAAAAGACGGGTGGCTCATCACTACAGCGGTGACGGCCATGGTACTGAGTATAGCTGCTTGTGTCTACTTCTTCAAACAGCACCAACTCCTGCTGTTCGGCGCTGTCATCTCACAATTGAATGCCGCGCATAGCCTCGTGTTTGAATCTCCGCTCCTGGATTTCACACGATTAGATGGCACCAACCTCCCATTACCAACTCTGTTGATGACACCTTTCGCCTGGAATGATTACCTGTGGCACACCGGGCTGGCGGGAAGTATCCCCTCAATGGCCTGTTATACCCTGACGGCTATCTACCTGTTTCTCTCAGTTCGCGCCCTGATTCGCAACAGCATCGTAAGCTACCTGGGAGCATTGATTTTCATGCTCAATCCGACCATACTCTACCTTCAGAGTACCCCGGCCAACGACCTCGTTTGTATAGCAACTTTGACACTGACCTGTTACTATATGCTGGCATGGATTCAGAACGATACCCTCGGAAACCTGTTGAAAACAGCAGGAAGCGCTTGCCTGGCAACGCTCTGTCGCTATGACGCATGGATTTTTCTGGCAATACTCTTCGTAATCATCCTGCTGGCTGGGCTGATCAAACGACATAAATGGGAGCGTATTACCAGCAACCTGCTAGTTTTTAGCATATTGGGGGGGTTAGGGATCGCATTATGGGTTGCATGGTGCTGGATCATCTTCAAAGACCCCATCTACTTCATGCACACGCGCTTTGTGAAGCAGGCAATTTCACAGTCTCCCACGTTGTCCACGTATCATGACATATGGCGACCCTTACACTTTTATATGGTAGACGCTCTTGAAACGTTAGGGCCGATCGTAGGTATACCTGCGCTTTTTGCAACCGCTCTCTTCCTGGTACGCTCATGCTTCAAACGAGAGATGTTTGCCGCGCTGGTCTTCCTTGTCCCCATTGCAATCTATGTCGCTGCCCTCTACAACACACAGTTATTGCCGGCGCTCCCTTTATCGATCCCCTTAGCGACTCAGGATTCTTTGTTCAAAGCCAACCTGGGAGCAGAACTTGTGGTTCCCGCGGCCATTCTTATCGCTGCATTGATAGGAAGTTGGAACCTGGAAATAAAAAAGAAACCCGCGTAGAGCGCTTCTCATAGTGCCATTGATATCCTGAAAGAAATGGACCCGCGAGCACCAAAATCCGCCCATAATTTTCTTTGAGCGGATTTTGATGCTCGCAGCTACTCGGTCATCTCCCTCACAATACGCTGTACGCGCGCCCCATCGGCACGCCCCTTAGTCTCTTTGATAGCAAGGGGCATAATGCGGCGAAATTCTTTACCGTTCTCAGCAATTAGCCTCGCTATCGCAGAGCGTAGTTCGTCATCACTCATCTGCGTCTCCTGGATATAGGTTTGCAGGATACCCATTTCCTTCTGTTCTTTTTCAGCAAGGTCGTTGCGGCCTCCCTTCTTATACAATTCAATAGCCTGAGTGCGCTTTTTTACTTCCTGCTCTAACACTTTATATGCGTCTGCCTCGGTCAACGGCTGTCCATATTCAGCATTCTTACGGTCAGTTCTGGCAACCTCCAGATTGTGGATGGCGCCAAGCGCCATCCGCAGGGTATCCAGGCGAAGTTGATCTCGCGCGCGCTGGGCATCTTGAATATCTTTACGCAGGCGCTGCTCAATAGGAAATTCCTCGCGTGATGCGGCCATGGTCTTCTTAACTCCTTCATGTTGTAATCTGTGATGCCATTTAGTATACTATGTGGGAAAGGAAAAATCATCTGAAAGCAATCCCCCGGAGAGTTCCTGTTCGCCCGGCTTGTAAGTCCTCCTGATTCTCGTCTAATCCTACTAGCAACCTTAGCATAAACATGATAGAATAGCCACACTAATCCGAATATCTTTCTATGAATTGAGTGGACTGAAATATGCGTTATGCCGTCTTCACTGATATACACGCTAACCTGGAGGCACTGGAGGCAGTGCTGGCGAAGATTGACGAGATCGCCAAAACAGAACCCATTGATGAGATCTGGTTCCTCGGTGATCTGGTAGGCTACGGGCCAAATCCGAATGAATGTATCCTCAAACTCCGCGAACGCACCGATGTCATCATTGCCGGGAATCACGATTGGGCCGCCGTGGGCAAAATCGACCTGGAAGATTTCAGCGCGCATGCACGCATTTCGGCAGAGTGGACCGCAGAACAGCTCACTCCTGAACACCGCGAATTTCTGGCGAATCTGCCCGAACGCCTGATCAAAGGCGAGGTCACGCTGGTACACGGCAGCCCTTTCGGTCCACTCTGGGAATATCTGACCTCTGAAGTACTGGCTGAGCGCAGCTTTCAATACTTTAGTACGCGTTACTGTTTTGTAGGACACACGCATGTCCCGATAATTTTTCAACAACCGGATACCATCGCCAACACACCCACTCTTCCCCTGACAGATACAGAACAGGACGTACTTCTCCCCATCCAGCCCAACGGCATAGAAAAGCATACTGCGGAAAATGACGAGGAGGCCGGAGAAACGGTAACAGTCCATCCCTCCGCCCAACAATCCATGCTTGCCGCTCAATTGGTGCAAGAAGCAGCCAGCGCCTACAGGGATCCCGAAAGCGGTTTGACAGTCTCCGAGGCAGAAGCGAACGCAATCATAGAAAGTCATTTGAGTTCTCCGGATATGGCAGATGCCGCCAGAGATATCGCCATAAACGAAACTGTCCAGAAAGCCGCGACGGGCAGCACACGTGAAATGAATACCCTGGAGAATGAAGATCACATTCTAGATGATGCAGACAAAACCGCGGCTGAAACGCCTACAAACAACAAAGAAACGATGCCCCTCGAAGCTGAACTACCTCTATCACAACACGCTACCTCCATACACCATCCTCCAAACGAGCACGATATTTCCGGCGAAGATGAAACTCCCACAGAAGCGGAGCTGACCGCAGTGACAGCGGCAGATGCCGAAGGAGCAAACATTCCCCCCGGTCCAGAATCCCCAGGCATATCGCAGGATGACAGCAATCCTGGCTATAAGAAAGTGGATGATCCTGAAGGGGAAGAAGACAAGGAGATGACACCCGAATCTGCCATTAACAATACGGAAGATCGTTTGAATAGCGAGATCGAGGAACTATTGGCGCTGCTGGGCTTGAGCCAGAGTATGATTCAGGTGACTAATGAGATGCTTACACCACCGGAGGGTCACTGGGAAGCCCCGCATGGCTACCGGGCCATTATTAATCCGGGAGGAGTGGGCCAGCCTCGCGACAATGACCCGCGGGCCGCGTTTATGATCTATGACACTGAACGCGGTTTTGAATTTTATCGTGTCCCCTATGCAATCGAGAAAACACAGGAGAAGATCATCAGGGCCGGCCTGCCGCACTACCTGGCGGTACGCCTGGCCTATGGTCGCTAACCGGTCTTTATGAAATTGGTAGTTGGCCTGGGCAATCCAGGCGTTGAATACGAACGCACGCGGCATAATGTTGGTTTCCGCGTAGTAGATAAATTGGCGGCAAAACATGGTTGGAAGTGGGATGAAAGGCGCAGTCGTGCCGCGCTTGCCAGCGGCATAATAGGCTCCGAGAAAGTTGTGCTGGCTAAACCCCTCACCTTTATGAACCTGAGCGGCCAGTCTGTTGGCGAACTTGTACGCTGGTATAAGCTATCACCGCAGGACATCCTGATCGTAAACGACGAACTTGATCTTCCAGTTGGTAAAATACGTCTGCGTGCCAGGGGCGGCGCTGCCGGGCATAATGGGCTACGAGATATCATTGCTCACCTGCATACCGACGAATTCCCACGCCTGCGCGTTGGCATTGATCACCCCAAAAATAGCCGCGCCCGTGGACGAGATCACGTGTTAAGCGTCCCATCCGGCGACGAGCGCATCCTGCTCGAAACTGGCGAAGATCGAGCCGTCGAAGCGATAGAGATGGTAATCACCCAGGGCCTGGAAAGAGCTATGAACTTCGCCAATACCGATCCTGAAGAGGCCGCGCGCAAGGAAGCCGAACGCGAACGCCGCCTGCAAGAACGCCAGGAACGCGAACGCCTGCGCCGCGAGGAAGAGGAACGGCGAAAGAAGGAACAGGGTGAGGCAGAAACAGCATGACAGAAGCAAGTGAAATTTGGACTGGCGAAGCCACCAGATACGACCGGGCTCGTCCCACGCCACCCCGGGCTTTGCTCGATCTGCTAACACAGTTGATAGGCATGCCTCATCCCTCGCTGGTAGTGGATCTGGGCAGTGGAACCGGGCTTTCAACCGCAATTTGGGGTGAGCGGGCTGAGCGCGTGATTGGGATCGAACCCAACGCCGATATGCGTACCCAGGCTGTACGCAAGATCGAGCAGTATCCACACGCGGCATATATCGAATATCGAGAGGCAGCTGCCGACCGAACTGGTCTCCCCGGTGGGTGTGCCGATATCATCACCTGTGCGCAATCATTTCACTGGATGGAGCCGACTTCGACTCTGGCCGAGATTGCACGTATCCTGCGACCAGGCGGACTCTTTGCTGCTTATGACTATGATTGGCCCCCAACACTCAATTGGCAGCTTGAGCTGGTCTACCAGGAGATCGATGAACGCTTCGAGGAGCTCGTCCAGGAGCGCGGACTTGCTTACATCTTGCAGAGATGGTCGAAGGAACAGCATCTCGACCGCATGCGTCAGAGCGGTCATTTCCGCTACACACGCGAATTGTTTCTGCATCATGTCGAGCAAGGAGGTGCCGCGCGCTTCATTGAGATGGTTCTGACAAATGCATACGGCCACCAGTTCAAGTTGAAAACCATTACCGAACAAGAGGTCGGTTTTGATCGCCTCAGACAGGCAGCATTCCAATTTATCGGGTCCGAACCCATCCCATGGTATTTTAGCTACCGAGTCAGGATCGGGGTAAAGTGAGTGTAGGATTATGAAAAAGAAAGTCCATCACGATTTGTTCATATGATGAGCTTTCCCTCCCTGCTTGAGTTTATCTCATTGCGCAACCCCTGGAAGTTGTGGTTCCTGCTCTACCTCTGACACAACCGTTCGATCCCGCAGCGCCCACAAAACCCATATAGCCCCCAGGCCAACGAGAGCGATGATCAATTCTACGATGAGATTAGTACTGATTTTGCTTGAGCCGAGTACCTGCACCAATGCAACAGTTATAAAGTCGAAGACGGCATGTGCCAGAATTGCCAGCACCAGCCAGAGGATGCTTTCCCGCCGGAAGACTTGCAGCACGATGACAGAAAGCGCTACCTGTACAGGAATGGCCCATAAACGTTCCCAGGCGCTCAATAATGGTAGCCAGACCGGTTCAGCGTTGATGGCATTGATCTGTTGGACGACCTGCGCGTGTGTGGCAGCCGGCAAGGAGTTGAGATTGATACTTGATAAAACGACGACATTCACCAGTGTCAGCCAGCTAAGTCCGCCTACTAACAGCATCGATTCCAATCCGCCATGTCCAAGACCATACATCACGGCCTTGCTCCAGGTCTTCTCCTCTTTCCCCATGAACCAGCGATACCCAAGGTAGCGCCCAATTTCTTCAAACAATCCTGCTGACAACGCAAGAATTGCCAGCCATGTATAGAGGAAAGCAGTTGAAGAGTTGAGTTTGGGTGCAAGTACTCGCCCGAGAATGGTTACTGCCGGCACGCGCGTAAGGACCTGGAAGATCAGGAAAATCAGCAGTCCAAAGGCAAAGTACTTCCAACTAACTTTCAGGCGGCGATGAGCTATGAGAGCCAGCGCGAATGGATAGATGATAGCGAAGAGGCTGGCGATGAGCGTTGCTATGACCCAGCCGCTATTCACATGTATACTCGACAGCACCTTTTTTACTCTTTTCTGGTATTTTTTACATTTCTCTATCCATGATCACTATTGTCGAATGGCGGAGAAAGCGGCTCGTGTCCCTCGACGGTATAGTGCTGATAAGCAAGGTAGGAATATACGATGGGAATGACTATTATTACCAACAAAACGACCATGAATCCCCAGACACGCAACCATGGGATAAAACTTACGATGATCCCAAGCAAGCCTCCAACAACGAATAACCAGCCGCCGAGGCGATGCGTTCGTTCCCACACAACCTCGCTTGCAAGAGTCCAGGGCGTACGTATGCCTGCCCAGAAGTTGCGGCGCAATTTGCCCATGTAGTTGCCGATGAATATGAACAGAATGGAAACCGCCAGGATTATCACAAAATTGATATCTAACTCCACCCCAAGAGAGATTGCCGTCACGATTAGCTGCAGCACCAGCATCAATAGCAGCACGGCATTGATGATGAGATTTACCACCTCCAGGTTGGCTCGTTGCGCATTTTGGGTGCCTAATCTGGGGCCTGCCGCCAGTAGAAGCCGTATGAGCGCATACACCCCTATACTGATAAGTGGAAACAGTACAGCATTTAGCCATTTGGGTCCATAGCTATCAACTTGTCCGGCTGCATTCCAATGCATGGGCACTCTAGCAGGCAACAAAGGATAGGTGATGAGCGAGATAAGAATCTGCACTACTATAACGGCCAGGGCAAAAAGAGTCACGGGCGTAAAAAAAGTTGATCGCGGTGTAATTTTATCGCTGTTACTCTCCGATGGATTCATCTTATCCCTCCAGTCATTCATTGAACGTTTCTTCGGGCAAGTTTTCTTGAGCAGGATTGCCCTGCACCGTATCTTCCTGCTCAGAGGAATCCTCCATTCCTCCAAGCCAGCTTAAAATCTCAGTAAGCAAGTCCTGAAAAACTGTCGTATTGAGCGAGTAGACCTGAAACTGACCGCGGCGTTCAACACGCACAAGATCGGCAAGTTTCAAGACCATAAGATGATGCGAGAGCGCGGTACGTCCAACGCCCGCGTACTCTGCCAGTTCACCCGCTGTACGTTCCCCTCCTCGCAGGTATTTTAAGATGCGCCGCCGCGTCGGATCGGCAATAGCTTTGTACGCCTCTTGCATACCAGGCACTACGATTCTCCTTTTATGCCAGCATTTCAACATCTATTGAAATATTAACGTATGAAAGGGCAAAATGTCAAATGGAGAAATCAATAATCTCAGTATTCCGCCGAACAGCCTTGTTCAAGAGCCTTTTAGCCATCAGACAATGGAAGATTGCTCAAACACTATGCGAGTATGTGGGCCTCGATACCTTGCAAAATCTCTACAGACAGCATCCCACCCTGCGCCTTCACAGTTGCTTGTGCAAACTCTCGCTGGAGCGCCTTTCAGTGTCTCTGGCAGAGACAATCAAGTCTTCTTCCCGATAGCAAAATTAGCATGCGATTATCCCCGGTAAATGCATGTCTTTGAACTAGAGACATTTTGCGCTTACAATTGGAAGTGATACATACATTGCGTTTGTTTTCACTTACCATTAGAAAAAAGGAAAAACGTGGCAGGACCTAAATATACTTATGAGCAGATTCGCCATCAAGCGCAGGAGAACGCACTTGCTTATCTGTTGGCCGCCGTCGTGTTCTTCAAACAGCAGGCTCGTTCTCCTCAGCAATTCTTTGCTTTTGTCGGCAAAACGCTTTTACCTGAATGGCAACATCTCAAAGGACATGGACCCAGAGTAGTTATAGAAACGCTTGGCCTGCATATCGTCTCACTCGGAGCAACCCTGGTGGCAATGGAAGGAGATGATGAGCTGGCGTATGCTACATTTGCCCATCTACCCCCTTCTGATCGCTTAAAATTTTTGGGTCTGAGCAGGGACGAAGCAGATGCGATCTGGGATATCTACGCGCCAATTGCTGCTTCCCTCAATCTTACTTACACCTGGTCTCGCCAACAGGATGAAGTAACCTTCAAACTTGCGCGAGCAAAACTCCCTCGTAAGTAAATTCGCCTATTACTTTGCTCTCATGAAAAAAATGTCAGGAAAAGGATCATCAAACATATGTTGCCTCCCAGATGGCTGTATTTTTTGCTGCTACTCGTCGCGTTCGAACTGGTGGCCGATATCCTGGCCAAACAGTTCGCGGTAAGTGGCAAATTTGTCTTCGCGGTTCTCTCCATCCTGGGCTTTATTGCCGCCAACACTGCCTGGCTCATCAGTTTGCGCACTGATGCCGAGTTAAGCCGTGGTGCGGTGCTGTTCTCGGTACTTTCGGGTATTGGGGCAGTCGTGATCGGGTTGTTCGTGTATCATGAGAAGGTAAGTCCGTATCAAATAATCGGGCTGGCGCTGGGTATTGCCGCTATTGCCTTCCTCTCGGTGGAATAAGAAAATATGTGCGAAGTGTTGAAGTAAGTGTGTGGATGCGGTAGAATAACAAACGCACAGGCCAGAATGAGGACGCGAGAGATCACGACAATGGTTTGTGGGCAGGGGTATATCTAAAGCGTGCCACCCTGGATAGTAGAGGGTACAGTTCCAGAGGCGGCGCTTCGTTATGCCCATTTCGGAGGATTGAGTGACACTTAAGGGTTTACTCGCACTGTTAACACAGCGGCCAGAGTTTCGCCGCTTGATACAACGACTGCGTGATGCTGAAGGAGTTCCTGCCCTGACAGGGATTACCGAGTCGGCTCGTCCTTATGTGCTTGCGGCCCTGGCTTCGAGCCTGAAACAGCCATTGCTGGTGGTTGTCTCGAATGAGGAACAGGCGAACGAAATAGCTGACACACTGAAGGTACTGGTTGAAGATCCAAAGGATGTGTTTTTCTTGCCCGACCGCGACGCGCTGCCCTATGAGCGCTTGATTAGCGATGCCGAAACGACCCAGCAGCGCATGAATGCTCTGATTTGCCTGGCCGAGCGTGAACGTAACGCCATTATTGTCTGTTCAGCGCGCGCGCTTACCCAGCCCGTCATCCCTCCGCAAGAACTGCTCGCCTCGCTCTATGACCTGAAGCCCGGGCAGGAAGTCGATCTCACGCTAATGCTCGAACACCTCTATAACCTGGGCTATGAGCCGGTAACCGAAGTTGAAGAACCTGGGCAGTTCAGTCATCGCGGTGGTATTGTTGATCTCTTCCCACCCACCTTGCCTCGTCCTGTGCGTATCGAGTTCTTCGGTGATGAAATCGAATCGCTACGCACCTTCGATCCGGAGACACAACGTTCGCTGAATCCCATCGATTTCTGCGTGGTCAGCCCCGCGCGCGAAGCGTTGCCGCTGCGCGGACCTGAAGCCGCCAAAGAACTGGCGCAATTGAACAGCTCGATGCTGCATCACGACGCCGAAGAGCGCTGGAATCGCGATCTTGAAGCATTACGAGATCGGCACTCGTTCGACGATATTACCTTTTACATACCTTACCTGCACGCGCAGGCCAGCGTTCTGGATTACCTGCCTTCAAAAGGGCTGCTGGTTCTTGATAATCCTGAAGGCATCCAGAATCGCATCCTTGAGCTGGACGCCCAGGCGCAGGAAATGAAAGAGCGTTTTGAACGCGAACGCGAGAACCCCACGCAATTGCGGGCCATGCATATTGGTTGGGATCAGCTGGAACCCAAGTTACACCAGCGCCGCCAGCTGCGTTTCGCCGATATCCTTTCGGCAGCCGAAAGCGATTTCGAGTCAGGATTACAAAGTGGAACCGAGCACCTCGTGCCAGCCTTCACTACGAGCAATTCATACGGTGGGCGGCTGCGCGCGTTCGCGCTTGATTGCCGCAAGGCGCTGGATCATCGCGAGCGAGTCGTCATCGTCACTGCCCAGGCGCGCAGATTGGCCGAAGTTCTCAGCGACGAATCCATCCTGAACAACGCGACCATTCATGTCAGTCCAGGGACACACATCAATGAATTGCCGGAGAGCAGCAGCCTTACTCTCATTCAGGGACAACTGCCAGAGGGGTGGCAATCGCGTGGGCTGGCGTTCCAGGTCTATACCGACACTGAGATTTTTGGTTGGTCGCGACGGCGGGGAGCACAGAGACGCAAAGTGGTCACCCCGGCCTCGTTCCTGGCCGATGTCAATCCGGGGGATTACGTCGTTCACCAGGAATACGGTATCGGGCGCTTCGAGGGTCTTGTCAAGTTGAACAGCACGGGCGTCGAGCGCGAATACCTGCTGATCCACTACGCCGGTACCGATAGGCTCTATATTCCAACCGACCAGCTTGACCGGGTGACGCGCTACATCGGCATGGGCGATTCGATTCCTGCACTCAGCAGATTAGGCACATCAGAATGGACACGCGCCAAATCGAAGGTCAAAGAGAATGTGCAGGATATCGCGCGTGACCTGCTGCGCCTGTATAGCGCGCGCGAGGCAAGCCAGGGGCATGCGTTCCCGCCAGATTCCGAACAGCCCTGGCTGCAAGAACTGGAAGACGCATTCCCTTATGAAGAGACGCCCGACCAGGCTCGCGCCATTGAAGAGGTCAAGGCGGATATGGAGCGCCCGCGGCCAATGGACCGACTGGTGTGTGGAGATGTAGGTTACGGTAAGACTGAGGTGGCGCTACGAGCCGCGTTCAAGGCTGTGCTGGATCAGCGCCAGGTTGCTATCCTGGTTCCTACAACCGTCCTCGCGCTCCAGCACTTCAACACGTTCAAAGAACGTCTGAAGCCCTATCCCGTGCGGGTTGAACTATTAAGCCGCTTCCGTTCAGAGAAAGAGCAGAAGCAGGTACTGGAAGACCTGGCACTGGGCAGAGTGGATATTGTGATCGGGACGCATCGCCTGTTGCAGAAAGATGTCGTCTTCCTCAATCTGGGTCTGCTAATCGTGGACGAGGAACAGCGCTTCGGTGTCGTGCATAAGGAACGGCTCAAGGAACTGCGCACTGAGATCGATGTGCTGACGATGACGGCCACACCTATCCCGCGCACACTGCATATGTCGCTGGTTAATGTACGCGATATGAGTGTGATCGAGACGCCTCCACAGGAGCGCCTGCCGATTCGCACAACCATCCGCGAATACGATGAGAAACTGATTCGCGAGGCCATCCTGCGCGAAATTGATCGCGGCGGGCAGGTGTTTTTCGTGCATAATCGCGTGCATGGCATCCAGGTGATCGCGCAAAAACTGCAGAAACTGGTGCCAGAAGCACGTATCGTTATCGGACATGGCCAGATGCCCGAAGATCAACTGGAACGGGTAATGCTCGATTTTTCCAGCGGCGAGTATGATGTGCTGGTCTCGACAACCATTATTGAGAATGGGTTGGATATTACAAATGCCAACACCATCATCGTAAATAACGCCGCCTTATTCGGCCTGGCGCAACTGTACCAGCTACGCGGTCGAGTCGGGCGAGGCACACACCAGGCTTATGCCTACTTCCTTTACAACAAGGATACGAAGCTGACGCCCACCCAAGAGAAGCGTTTGCGCGCTATCTTCGAGGCGACTGAATTAGGGGCCGGCTTCCGCATCGCCATGAAAGATTTAGAGATTCGCGGCGCCGGCAATTTGCTGGGAGCGGAACAATCCGGCTTTATGAATTCAGTGGGCTTCGACCTCTATTGCAAGCTTCTCGCAGAGGCAGTAGAGGAAATGCAAGGCAAGCGTGCAGAAACAGCCGCACCCGCTGTGTCTATCGACCTGCCGCTTGATTCTTACCTGCCCGACGAGTATATTGGAGATCGTACGCTCAAAGTGAAATTCTACCAGCGGCTGGCCAACCTTAGCACACCCGAACAGGTCGAGGCAATGGAAGCGGAGATGGCAGACCGGTTCGGCCCACCACCACTGCAAGCGCGAAATCTGCTGGCGATGGTACGTCTCAAGGTAGAGGCAGCGCGACTAGGTTTCGAGGCCATCTCCGCGCGCGATAATGAATTCGTGCTGACGGTAAGACGCACGATTGTGCCCAACCGCATCGTACTATACAGGCGCTTCCGCAACGAGGCACGTGTTCAGCAAGGTGTTATTCGCATCCCGCGTCGCTTACTGGGTACTAACTGGATGGAGCAACTACGCGAATTGCTGCCGGCGATTACGACGGCCGCTTGAGCCCTGATAGCGTGACACTAAACAGCGATCAGGCCCTGTTCTTGCAATTCGCGCAGAATCAGCTCCACTTCCTGAATACTCTTGCCGGTGGTGCGAGAGAGGTCTGCGATGGAACGACGCCCATCAACCAGGAAGTAGATATAGCGCTGGCGACGGGTCAGCAGCAGAGAGGAGACATCTTCCACCAGGCGACTCTTTTGTGGAACGATACGTTCGGCTCCCGCAGGCGGAAGGAAAGGAGTGGGCGGCACGTGCATAACTGCGCCAGAAGAACCCTGATTCGCCAGGCGCTCTTCTTTAGAAACACCTTTGATGTCTTGACGAGGTAGGCGCACGGGGGCTGTGATTGGCCCGGTGATAGGGGCAGCATTGGCTGATGGTTCTGACATGTCATTTGTGAAGGCGAAACGCACATTATGCCAGGTCAGGAGCCAGTTTATCGCATCCTGACCGGTTAATGGCCCAACCTGTGCATAGATAGGACGCCCATTTTGGAAATATATCTCCCCCTCCTCAATCCGTCCTCCCTGCGTATGCTCTACACTCAACAAGCCGCTTTGCCGCCTTGTCCTGACCATTTCAATCACATCATTTATGCTCTCAGCAGCTAAATCTCTGCTTTTTGCCATCGCACAATATACCCCCTACATTGTGATACGCTTTGTTATTCTGAGCATTACTCACCCACCAAGGGGTCAAAACATACTAAGCCGGTTAAATAAGATAGGAACCAAAAGTGACCACTGCAAGGATATCTGCCCAATTCACAGATATGTTTATACCATACCTATAGACGAGTTTGGAAGTAGTTAGTAAGGCAATTTAGGCCTTTACAACTATTCTTAATGGATTTTTAAGAGACAACGATATATCAGTGGTAACGGCGGGTGTGCATCAGATAAAACATCATCGCCTGCTTGTAGTCGAGCACGTTGGCATGCCCATTGGCAATGACCTGATTGCAGATATTCAATAGAGTGGAGATGACTTGCAAGTGTGTCTCATCCAACTCGCCCTGCTGCTTGAGTATCTCAAGGAGCTGGCCCGCACCTTGACCGGAGATTTCTAAACCCGCGTGTACTGCCTCAACACGCAACCACATAAGAAGCTGGTAGCTCAGTTGCTCAAAAATGACGATATCCTCATCGCTCAGAATGACTGTAGCGCTGCCAGGTTGCTTTGAGGGTACTTCTACGATGGAAGATTGAGCCGGTTGAAGTGTCCGCGAGACTTCACGCACCGTTTCCTGCTCTGGAACGGCAGGTGAATGCGGCGCCTCAACAGGCCGGGTCTGAGGAATAGGTGGAGTTGCGCGCGCCACATTGTGTGCCGGCGCACCTGGTAGAGGAGTATTGGCCATCGCGATGACGTGATTATCTTGCTTTTTTGATGAGCTTTGAAGACCAGGTACAACTGGCGCCCCGGCGCTTTCAACAGCAGGACGAGCCGGAACCTCAGGAGCCATATGGAGAGGTCCTGATGGCGGAGCCAGGGGATTGGTGGTTTTCGGACCAGGAGTGGCCGGCGTTACAGTCTTGTTATCCTCTATAAGCCGGGCTTCGATTCTCTGCAAAGAGGCAAGCTGTGGCACTGGGGGTTGCTGCGGCTGGGGAAGATGAGCGGCTTTTTGGGGAGCAGCGGGCCGCGCCCCGGACTCGACACTTCCATTTGTGCGACTGGCATGACCATTTGCCGTTGCTCCACTACCAGGTGCCCGGCCGGGAGTAGTTACAGCCGGGTGCGCTTCGCCAGGTAGAGAGGGTTTGATTTCACCTCGTGCTTCCTGTAATTGTTGCTGCAATAGCATGGTACCGGAGACGATCTGTTCCCATTTCAGTTCAGGTTGGCCGCTGACGTTTGTTGTTGACCAGGATGAAATAGGACGCGGACTGCCGAAAGGAGGATTAGTTGCCTGGCGGCGGGTCAGGTGGCCGCGAAATCCCTCGGTAACTGCCTGTGAAGAGGTATTGATGAGCATCTTAACGTCAGCCATCCGCTTGCGGCCCTGCTCGCCAAAGAAATTCCGATTGCGCTGCACAAAATGAATAAACAGGCGCTCAACCTGGCGCTGAAATTCGGGAGATAGCAAGTCGATGCGATTCCAGGTGGTAAAATCCATATTACCAAGGAAAAGCCAGACTTCCTGGCGTTTCGTACGATCTACCGGTCGCATACGCAGCGAATTTGTGCGATAATCAAAAAAGCGGGGATAGCAGAAATTGGCTATCAGGGTCTCCGCTAATTCAGCTTTCAAGCGTGCAAGTTCGGCAGGCGGCAGTTGACTCAGATAAATGCCCATACCCACACCCCTTTCATTTCAGGCCTCTCTCCAGGAGAATTTTTCAGGTAATCGTGAATGTAGCGACCTGTACGGCATTTGTCCCCGGCGCGGGAACAACTGTGTCAGGAGCGCTCACGATTCGTAACGGCAGTCTATCCTGTTGCGCTGCTATTGTACCTAACGGAACAGTTAAAGGCAAGAGGGCAATCGATACATGCGCCAATCCTGTTGGTAAACCACCAATGTAGAGAATCCTGCTGGCCGCGCTTATGATTGTTCCCGGCTTCCAGGTACTGGTAGGACACCACGTGAGGGCCGGAAAATCGGTGCTCGAATACTCCTCTTTGTTGGACTGATTCGCCAGCCGCACCTGTACCCGCAGGTCGGGCAGAACCGGTGTATTCACTCTCCAGTAGGTATTCACCTGCATATAACGGGTATTGGCATTGGCAGTGAACGAATCTGGCGGCGAAAAACTGTAGCCTACCAGACTCAAGCTCTCGTCAGAACCACCGGTTGCGGTGAAATCGACCCGCAGCGGGTTTGTCACCTGCTGCTGCGGCACTCGAACAAAAGAACAGAAGCTAGCCGGTAGATTCGGTATTACATTGGGACCGGACTGAGCCGGCGAGTAAGGAGCAATACCTGGAGAAGGCAGTCCCCGCTTGAGCAGCAGATATCCATCCTGAGCGGCTACAACACCATAGTTTCCACCCAGCAGAATATTATTCACATCCGTATTATATTGGTCGGAATAGAGGGGATAGGTATTATTGGTCACATCCAGAAAAATATAATCAGCTGCATTGTCTTGATAAGGAAACATGTAGATATGTGAGCGCTCACTGATATGCGGCACAAGGTTCGATTGAGCCGAGACCGAAGCTGATGAAGGAATCATATTGATCAGTCGCTGCGCCAGCTTATCGTGATCCGTGATCTGTGGCCATTTAAAACCCTGTGAAAATGGCAACGAACCATAGGTGAAATCCTGACTCACCACACTCACTAGCGCAAAAATGATCAAGACGCTCAACAAAACGGGGTGCAACCAGCGCGAAAGGCGCCACGAAGGAGTAGGATTGATCCTAGCAACTACAGTTTCAGGCGCCTGAATCTTTGGGCGCATTTCTTGTACATAATTGATATACCACTGGACCAGCCAGATGATAAATACGATAGCCTCAATGGTCGCAAAGATAAGAATAGGCACGATCTCCGCGCTGTACTGGAAAACGCCCACATACTGATTGGGATCAGAACTGAACAGGTTCAGTGCCAGCGAAGGAACGGCAAGTACGAGCACCCAGGGAGCAAGCAAGGGTAAATAACCCGCGGGAGCAAGCAATAGCTCCAGATAAGCGCGGTGGCGAATTTCCCAGACATGCTGTTTAAACATGCTGATGGGATGCCGGAGCACATGCAGCACAATCTGTACGGGACTGCTCCCAAGATAGCTATAGCGTGATACCAGGAGCGGATGACCCGTAGGACTAAAGAAATGATAGCTGAGCAGGGTCATTCCCAGCCAGCCAAATGCAAGCACAACCAATCCCAGGCCAGCACGCCAGCGCTGCTGGAAGAGAATCATCCACAGGCCCAGCAAGGCTATCACAGCAGGAAGTTCCTCTTTGCAGGCCATAGTGAGTATCGCAAAGACAAAGAGCCACACAGTTTTGCGCGTATACATGAAATAAAGCGCGAAGAGCAATAATGCCGCAGTCAAGGCGACAGCGTGAAACTCAAAGATGGTGGCCTGTTGCTGCGCCGGGTAAAGCAGGTAGACAAGAGCAAAAGGCACCGCCGCCAGGTTACTACGCAAACGCAAACGTGCCAGCCAGAAAGCCGGAAAAGCCCCACTCGCTACTACCAGCGTTTGGAAAATTACCAGGGTATTGGGGCCAGGCCAGAAAATGTATAATAGCGAAATGGGAAAGAGAATCGGCTCAAAATGAATAGCAAAACGCGAAACTCCAGCAGAGCTATAACAATTGGTATCGCTTACGATATTGCAGATAGTCATATGGAGTGGCTGTCCATGTAAAATACCCCAGACAGCCTGGTCCATGATGCCCATATCCTCAGCACCAGTCAAATACGCATTATGCCTGCTGGTGAGAAATGCGATGAAAAAGGCAGAAAACGCCACCGCCAGGAGAGCGACAAGCCCCATTGCAATCCAAAACACGCCGGTGCGGGGCATTGGTTCAGGTGGCGGATAGAGATAGAGCCGGCTCCGCCACACCGCGAAACGTTTACGCCAGGTCGTGCTAGTCACCCACATTTCCTCCTTCAGCAGAGATGCCGGCCGGAGTCTCATCCGAAATAGATGCTTGCTGTTCTTGATTCGCCTCGTTCACAAGCGGGGATCGATCCGCCTCTTGTTCTTGTTGTATCGAACGTGCAGGCCGGCCACCACTCAGATAGGCGACACTGACACAGAGGAGTTCGGCCAGAGTGGAGACGGCACGCGAGAGCAAGGCCAGGATAGCAACCAAGGGAACAGGCACAGATGGCAAAGAAAGGGCAAACAGTGCAGCAATCGCCAGTTCTCGAAATCCCAGGCCGCTGGGCGTGATAAAGGTAACAAACCCAAAATCCCAGGCTATCGCATAGATGCCGATACAGAGAGGCAGCATCGCCAGCGTTGTGTGCGGCCAGAGGGCTAATAAAAGCGCGAAAAATGCGCTGCCCGCGATAAGCCAGCTTCCACACCACGCCAGGGTAACCAACAGAATGTCGCTGTAGCTCACAGTCAATACCACCTGTTCGCGCTTCAACACGCGCAGGGCGAGATTAAGCAAGCTGTTGAGGATGCGAGGGTGGATGAGAATAAGCAGCGCCAGAAATATTGCGACCCCCACCACGATGAAGAGCGAACCGTGGAATAGAGAACCAATAGCCCCGATATCTCCCCAGAAAATCAGGCTCAAGGCGAAGATAATCGCTCCGGCGGCCAGCTTGGTAATCAACTCGATGGCCATGCTGGCAAAAGCAATTGTGCGAGAGGCACCGTATTTGCCAACCCACAGAATTCGCGTGAGAACATGCCAGACATTGCCGGGGATGTAACGCACAAATTCTGAGGCCAGGTAGATGCGCAGGCTGGCACGCAAATCTAAGGTGAAACCGAGTCGCGCTAGAACTGCCTTCCAGATCAGGCCGAAGGATAACTCTTGCAGCACAAAACCGAAAAATGCCAGAGCTAGCAGCCAGTAATTCCACGAGTGAGCACTGGCCAGCAGTGCATTCCAATTTCCCCAATCGCGCAATTTATACAGCAGAGAAGCCAGAACAACGATGGGCAAACCTATTTGCAATACCCGCTTGCCAATTTTCACTAGAGTAGACTTCTGCATTAATCCAGTTCCTGCCGAATACTATATTCCTCATCTGAGCGGAAAGCATAGTGCCGTATCATCTCGCTTTGCAGGCCTGTGAGAATAAACTGGACGCCAAAGATCATCAACAGGATGCCCACGAAGAGCATAGGCTGGTTGTGAATCGGCTCATATGTGAAAAAGTAGCTGCGTATCACCACATACAGGTCTACTATTACACCTAACAAAAAGGTCCAGAACCCCAATGGGCCAAAGAGCCGCAAGGGCATGCGCAAAAAAGTGGTGAGAAAGAGTACGTTCAGCAGGTCTATCAGACCTCTCGCGAAACGGCGGGCTCCAAATTTCGAAACGCCATGGATGCGGGGATGATGCTTTACCTTGATCTCCGTCACACTGTACCCGCGCCAATGAGCCATGACGGGCACAAAACGATGGAACTCGCCATATAGCTTGATATGGCTATCCTCGATCACCTCACGCCGGTAGGCTTTGAAGCCATTATTGATGTCGTGCAGGTGCACGCCGGTCATTTTGCTGACCATGCCATTGAAGACGCGCGACGGAAACGTTTTCGAGATGGGGTCAAGGCGCGGGAACTTCCAGCCAGATACGAGATCATATCCCTCGTCGAGCTTCGCCAGGAAATTCGGAATCTCTTCAGGATCGTCTTGCAGGTCGCCGTCCATAGTGAAAATGATTTCACCGCGACAGCGGCTGAAGCCGGCCACCAGCGCCGGGGTTTTGCCAAAGTTCTTGCGGAAACGGATCACGCGCACCACGCCAGGATGTTCGGCATGCAATTTTTCCAGTTCAAGAAAAGTTTTATCAGTACTGCCATCATCGACAAATATGACTTCATAGCTCTGACCGAGGGAATCGAGCCGCGACGATAGCTTGTCATATAAGGGTCGTATATTCTCTTCCTCGTTCATGAGGGGTATAACGAACGAGATCGCTACCTCTTGCGGCGAGGAAGAGCTTAGAAGAGTTCCTGGTTCAACAGAAGTTGGTATTTCGTTCTGAGCAGGTAATGATGAAATTTCGGTCTGTAACATTCTCAATATACTCCATACGGTAACTGGAGCAGTTCATATCTCCATTCGCCCGAAGGCTTCCATTGCCGCCGATTATAGCATACTTTCCTTCGAGAACAACACAAAGTAGTACCATACCATACTCTTGACGCAGCACACGCAGATACTTCACACCTCTTGAAGAAGGTGTTTACTTTCTCACTAATACAACGCACAACATGCCCGAAGGGACACGAATTTGTACAAATTAGGTAGTTCGGGTCAACAAAACTCAATGCAACCCTACTGAAGAATTTGTAATGCGGTAGGGATAGGATATTATTCGATTTGATCGTCAACATTTACCAGGAACGGCAGTTGCGCGAACAAGTCGGGACGATCGCTGGTAATCGAATCTACCCCTGCCGCTGCAAAACGGCGCATCTCAACGATGGAATTGACCGTCCAGACGCCCAGTTGCAATCCATGCTGATGTGCAGCTCCAGGCATATCATGCGTGAAGAGGCGGCAATCCATATTGATCCAGTTGAATCCGAGAGACGAGACTTTCTCAGTAAGGGTTTGCAGGGCATGGTCCGTGCGCGGATTCCAGACATCATCTGAAACGATAGCTCCGGTTTGCAAAGCCGGTTCCAATGCCTTGACAACGGACAGTACCTTCCAGTCAAAAGAGATGATTAGCGCCTGAGTGAGCATACCCGCGGCCCGTACGTCCCCCACGACTGCCTCGGCAATGTTAGGATAGCGCCCATGCACTCCATTCCGCTCGCTGGATTTGATCTCGATATAGACTCGGACATGCCCTTTCGCAAGGTCGAGGACTTCTCGCAGCGTTGGAATCCGCTGCGGCTCCGGCCAACCACCCGGAAAATGCGCCGCCGCGTCGAGCCTGCGCAGGTACGCAAAATCGAGGTCAAGCATATTGCCAGAACCATTGGTAAGCTTTTCGACAAGGGTATCATGAAATACGACAACGTATCCATCGCGAGACATCTGCACATCAAGCTCTATAGCATCAATTGGCAGTGTGAGAGCATTGCGAAATGCAGCCAGTGTATTTTGCGGCGCGAGTGCAGCGCCGCCCCGATGCGCGACCTTCTCTACAAAATGAGGCATAAATTCTCCTAATTGCTTCCCTTGGGCCGATTAATACTTCTCTAATATCTGATCAGCCCAGTCACCAGTACTCCTACTCCGCCGGCCTTTTCTTCCCACACAAGCCACATTGTAGTATAGTATGCCATCAGGAAGCAGTGAGCAAAAAGAGAAAGGATCATTTGAGTATGGCACTTGAACCAGGCTTGATGGGAGAGATGACAACAACGGTCGTGCATGAAAATACGGCGGCATATGTAGGAGCGGGCGGAGTAGAGGTATTTGCGACTCCGATGATGATTGCCTTGATGGAAAACGCATCCTGGCGCGCAGTTGCCGATCACCTGGACGAGGGATATGTGACGGTGGGAACATTAGTCAACGTGCGGCACCTGGCAGCAACACCGCTCGGACAGCAAGTGCGCGCGACCGCGAAATTGATCGAGATCGATGGACGGCGTCTGGTTTTTCAGGTCGAGGCCTATGACGAGCAGAGAAAAATCGGCGAAGGTCTGCACGAGCGCTTTATTGTCAACCTGGATCGTTTTATGAAGAGTAACACCTGATTGTTTGATAGGAAATGAATACAATCTCAGGAATGACCTATGTTTAAGATTAATGATGCCCATGCGCGTTCGGATGCGGAAAAACTCAAGCAGCATCCTGAACAGACCGCCAGACCTATGGCTATAGGAGATTTTTCCTGGAAGTATTTGCTAGATATCGGTATCGTACTGGTGATGGGGGCCATTTTATTCTGGGGCGCCACCAGCCAGTTTTCTAACCACTATAACGATGCGACGCGCTACCAATGCTATGCCATCGCCTTCTGGCAAGGAAAGGCAGGAATTGATGCGCTGGGATTGGATGCCAACTCGAAGAGCCAGTGCGCCTTTCTCGATAATAGTTCATCAGCCACGCTTGCGACAAAATTACAGGCAAGGCACTTCCCCAATTTTTTGATTACGCTGGTGAAATCGCAATCCACCATACAGCCATTCCATGCTTTGCCGCCGGAGTATCCTTTCCTTACCCTGGTCGCATTTTCGCTGCCCTTGCTTGCTCCCTTTTCATTGTACCAGGTAGTCTTCGCAATCTTCATGGCGCTTGTAGCAGGCCTGATTTATTTCGTCATCAAACTCAATCGCTCAACAGGAGCCGCTATCGCGTTCGCCTTTTACCTGGCGCTCGGTAGCTGGGCGCTGGCGGAAACGCGCTTTGATCTGATTCCTGCCGCATTGACGCTAGGGGCAGTGATCCTGGCGGCTAAAGCAAGATGGAACTGGTCTTTCGTGCTGCTGGCACTGGCGACGATGCTCAAATTTTACCCGGTAGTGCTTGTCGTACCATTCCTCATAGCGCAACAGATGCAATACACCGATAAATGGGCATCCTGGCGCAGGTGGTCAGCTTTAGGGCTATTTGTAGGGATTTGCGTGCTGGTGACGGCCATTTCGCTTGTGCTGAATGTTGCCAATACGCTGGTTCCTTTCAGCTATTTCCTCAACCGGCCCATTCAGGTAGAGTCGTTGCCCGGCGTTTTGCTATGGCTCGGCAATTTCGTGGGTCGTCCGGTACAATACACCTTCATCTACCAGTCGCTTAACTTTACCAGTTCGCTATCAAGCAAGGTTTCATTGCTAAGTACCGGTCTTTTAGTTGCCGGTTTGCTATTCACATGGTGGTTGCAATGGCGCGGGAAGCTGGATATTTTTACCGCCAGCCTGATGACGCTACTGGTGGTGATGGTGATGGGCAAGGTGTTCAGCCCTCAATACCTGATGTGGGTAACACCTCTGATTGCTTATATAGGCAAGGCTAACTGGCGCTGGCTGCTCAGCTGGGGAGTTGTTTGCCTCCTGACGCTGATTGATTTTCCCATCATCTACGTTGACCTGCCACATATCGAGAAATATTATGGCGTGATTGCTGCTCGCGATGCTTTGATCCTGTTGATTACGTGCGTCTTGTTGTTCATAGCGACGCGCAGGTCATTCAAAATTGCTCCGAAATGAAGCTCAAATACGCTTGAATCACAACAAATAAAGACTGGTTCAGAAACGCATCAAGTCGCCCCGGAACCTGCCAATTTTCTCTTGCTATCTGATAAGATATATGGTATCATAAAGATGCATCAGGACATGGATAGAGCTTGATGCAATTCCATTTTACCTGGGGATGTCGGGTTTCGACAGACGAACAGGTTGAAGAATTGCAGGTCGAGGTGTCGGTATGCACTCTCGTTAAACAACCGACAAACAATAGATGCCAAACCGGCACCTGCTTACGCTCTCGCTGCCTAAGAAACAGTAAAGCGTCGTCCTCCTGACTTTTTCCCGTGGGGTCAGATCAGGGCGTCACACACGCGGGACGCGATGACGAGGACCGCCTTCTAATCGTCATCTAAGACCAGAGGGCCAGCGCTGAGGAATCCGGCCGGTGGGAGTCCGAAGCGCAAAGCAAAAACACCGGCTAAACCTGTAGTACATTCTTCGATGGGTCCGTTTGGACGGGGAGTTCGACTCTCCCCCATCTCCACCACACGAGCCGCCTGAGAACTGCCTTCCCAGGCGGTTTTGTTTTGTTTCCAATGTAGTCAAAACCTTACTTGACAGTTTAACTTACAGTTTATGCCAGCGGGGCAGTTTGAACCATTACCCTACTGCCTCATTACCTGCTTACGCTTTGGATAGCAAGATGCATGGCTTTTCGTGCGTTGCATCTCAGCGATGTTTGACTGGTTTGTTGGGACCAAAGAGCAAGCAGACATCGCCTCCCTCGCTGCTACGCCAGTTCGCGCGCAACGCGGATCATGGCTTGCAGGCTACGTTCAACATCCGCCCCGGTCGTGGCCCAGGACGACACACTGATACGCATGGCCGTTTGCCCCTGCCAGACGGTCTCTCCGCACCAGCAGGTGCCATCCTGCTGAATGCCCGCAATAACGCGCCGTGTCCTCTCCGCATCCCCAAACGTTACCAGCACCTGATTGAGCACAACCTCGTTTAGAATAGTGTACCCTGCTGCACGCAAGCCATCGGCAAAGCGCGCCGCATAGCGGCAGGTGCGCTCCACGAGATCAGCCAGGCCTGACCGCCCCAGGGAGTGCAACGCGGCCCAGACTTCGATGCCGCGCGCCCGGCGCGAGAGCTCTGGCGTGAAGTTAGACGGGTCTCGTGTTGAGCTTGAGGGCAGGTAGGCCGCTGAGACCGCCATCGCTGCTTGCAGTACATCCGGAGAGCGAACAAAGGCCAGACCACAATCATAGGGCGTATTCAAGTATTTATGGGCATCCGTCGCCCAGGAATCGGCCTGGTCATAGCCCGCCATCAGGTGTGCTTTAGAAGCGGCTGCCGCCGCCCAGAGCCCAAACGCACCATCGACATGCACCCAGGCGTTGGCGGCTTTCGCTCTAGGGATGATCTCTGGCGCGGGATCGAAAGCCCCGCTATTGACATTCCCGGCTTGCAGGCAGACGATGGTGGGGCCAGAGAGGGTCGGAAATGCATCAGCACGCATGCGGCCCTGCCTGTCCACCGGGACGCGCACCACACGGTTACGACCAAAACCCGCCAGCCCCAGCGACTTGAACAGCGTGGGGTGAGCTTCCTCGCCAACGACTACGGTGACTTCTGGCGCACCAAACAGACCATCAGCTTCCACATCCCATCCTGCTTGCACAAGCACGGCGTGGCGTGCCGCGGCCAGGCAAGTGAAATTCGCCATCGTCGCGCCTGTGACGAACCCTACACCTGTTTCGGGCGGCAGGCCGAGCACACCTCGCAGCCACCGCAGCGCCACCTCCTCCAGCTTCGCGGAGAGCGGAGTGATCGTTGCCAGACCGGTATTCTGATCCCAGGCTCCTGCCAGCCAATTCGCTGCCAGGGTTACCGGAAGCACCCCACCGATCACGAAGCCAAAGAAACGCGGCCCGGCCATGGCCATCGTTGCTGCTCCATAAGAATCGAGCAGCGCCAGGGTTTCATCCGCCTCAGAGGGATGATCAGGCAGTGGAATATCAAGTTTTGCAAGACGTGCAACGGCCGCAGGATCAGGGGCGATAGCCCGCCCGCTCAAGCCCTCCTGATAGCGAATCGCACGCTCTGCAGCATCGATGAGTAGCTCGCGCACGGGAACCTCCCCTGCTTCTGCTCGAAGCATAACTTTAACAAAAGAGTTACTACATTCATAGCTAAGCTAGTATAGCATACAAAGCGTAAAATGAACTCCTCAACGGAATCTTCCGCTCAAATCCGCCTTATTGCAGACACTCCCACTGGCGGTAAAATTAAGCTGGCTCCTGGTGCAGGCATCGTTTGTTCTCCGTCCTTCACGTTCTCATCTTCCTGTCTGTGCTTTGCTGTGGACCGGCTGGTAACTGCTGTCGACTGGCGCGCTTCCCTCGCGGGCTTTCGCTGTCACGCCAGGTTGTTGCCTGAACACGGCCAACTCCTGATGAAGCACAGCCAGGATGATGCGTGGCTGGAACAGCGCTCTTAGGGGTTTGAGCAAGTTCCTCACCCGCAACAAGGTTGCCGCCATCTGCGGATCGGATGCGGCCAGTTCGATCACGCGGCGCATATACCGGTTGAGCAGGCGTACACTGAGCGATCTCTTCTCCTCAATACCTGGGTAGCGTAAATCTTCGCTCGTTGAGAGCAGCCACGGAGTTTTGATATCTCTGGCAATCGCCTGCTGGAATCGCCGTGTGAAACCAGCCATGTCGTTGTTCCTTGCGGACATCTCCTGTTCGCGCAGGCAGCGATCGAGGGTTTGCGCTTCGACAGCCGCGACTGACATGCCTTGACCATAGATCGGATTAAAGCTGCAGGCGGCGTCACCCAGGATGATGAAGCCCTCTGGGAGGCGTCTCATGCGCTCATAATGCCGCCAGCGATTCGCTGAAAACTTATACACTGCGATGGGTGTGATCGGTTCTGCATCCTTCATGGCTTCGTAGAGATGCGGCTGAGCCAGGCTGCGGGCAAATTCCAGGAACGCTGTCTCTTCGTCCGGTGGATAGTCACGCAGCGACCCTGCCAGCGTGACCATCCAGCGACCGCCCTGGATGGGAAAAATGGCTCCCCCGCGTTTGTCGCCGGGAGGTCTTCCAGAGATGAGCAGCGCCTTCCAGTTGGTAGGAAGTTGGTCGGGGCAGCGATAGATGCGTGTGGCATATCCAATATCGATCTTGACGCTGCTCTCCTGCACATGCCCGTACCCCAGCGAGCTGAGCCATTGTGGTGCGCGCGAACCACGCCCACTGGCATCTACGACGAGATCGGTGGACAGCAATTCCTCGCGCTGCTCTCCCGCACGGTGTCGCAGCAGGACACCGGTGACGCGGTCGTTGTGCACGCACAACTGCGAAACCTCGCAGGCGTCCATGACGTGCACATTCTCCCTGGCTACTAGTTGTTCTCGCACATGTTGTTCAAGGAATGGGCGGCTCTGGAACGAGATCTTCACGGGACTCCGAACGGACGCCAACCAGATCCCGAGCTGGTTCCAGCGTATACTATCCGTGCCCACCGGAATCGCGCCGTCCCGGGCAAGAGTACGAAACAGGTCAGGAAAGTACTCTCCCATGATGATCGCTCCACGCGCCAGCAAGCTATGCACGTGCCTTCCCTGCGGCACTCCTTTGCGCGGCTCTGCAACTCCTGTCAATTTCTGTCAAGAGGCGTTACAAAGCGTTAGTTCATGTGCTATCCGCATGTGCCTACCAGACTACAGTTGTTCGAGGAGTAGCCGGGCCGCCTGCAAGTCCGGCGTCTCAAACCCTTCTGTGAACCAGCCATAGATGTCCTGGAGCCGGCTTCTCGCGTCGTTTGAGCGATGCTGGGCGTTCCACAACCGCGCCAGGCTCATTGTTGCCCGCAGTTCCAACGACCGAGCCTGCTGTGCTTGAGCGATTTCGATCGCATGCAAGAACGCTGCTTCGCTATCAGAAAGGTCTGAGCCGCGCATGAGCAGGAACTCGCCCCGCAGCCGATAGAGCTCCGCGTCCCACCAGCGCTCGTTGTGTACGCGCGATTCGGAGAACGCCTCGTCGATGGCTGCCAGTCCTTCCTCAACGCGCCCGGCTTTCCCACAGGCCTGCGCGAGTAGCGCGAGGTAATATGGCAGGCGTAATCGGGCACCCGAGGCTTTGAATACTGCGATCGATTCGCGCAGGCGCGCGATGTGCTCCTCGTCGGGCTGCTCCATGGCCAGGGCAAAGCTGACTAAGATGGCTGCCCACACTCGGTAGTAGGGGGCCTCGTACCTGTCCGCGAGCGCGAGCGCCTGCTCAGCATGCTCTCTGGCAGCTGCCTCGCCGGTACACAACTGCTGGAGCATGGCCAGATACGCTGACACCAGCGCCTGGTTGAAAGGCTGGTCCTGCACAAGCTTAACCGCGTCAAGCCCCTTCTCTAGTGCCTGCTGCGGATAGCCGAGGCACCAGAGCGCATGGGCTTGCCACGCCCGCCCATGCGCTGCATAGTTCGATGCCAGCAACTCTTGAAATTGAAGGATTTGATTGGGATCGTGCGCCGCGATGATCTCTGCAAAGTACGCGCTGGCCTCAGCGATCCTGCCCAGGTGCAGGCGCGCCCCGCTCAACACAAAATCGGCAAACAGCGGCGGCACGGTGCCAGAGCGCCGATACAGAGTAGACACCTCATCGGAGAGCATTTGCGCACGTTCGAGCTTGGCCTGGACAACATAGGCGGCCTGCAATCCGAAGAGCGTCTGCACGCGCTGGGCATCGTCACCAACAGTGTCGCATAATGCCAGGGCGCGCTCGAGCACCTGCTCCACCTCCGGCGCTGCCCAGCCCTTCGTCACAACATAGAGTGGCACCAGTGCCAGTTGCAGGCCAAGCTCCTGTTTATCGCGTTTTGCACCGGCAGGTAGCATCTCAAGCAATTCCAGGCTCCGCGAGAGCAGGCGGATGGCATCCTCGTTCGCGTAAACCCGCTGCGCCACAGCAGCTGCACGCCGGTAGGAGGAGAGCGCCTGCTCGATCAGGCCCGCACGCTCAAAATGCGAGGCAAGCTGACCGCTGACCGCATCGAGATCATCAGCGTACATGGTCTCCAATGCTTGCGCGACGCGGCGATGTAGCAGGCGGCACTGGGGCGGACTGATCTCCGCATACGCTACCTCGCGCAGCTTATCGTGGGTGAAATCGTAGCTGTTAGCACCGTATTCACGCACAATGCGTTTGTGCCAGAGTTCGTCCAGCGCACGTACAGCGTCATCGGTATCGGCGAGGCCCACAGTGAGTAACAGATCAAGTGTGAATTCATGGCCAATAATCGCGGCCAGTTCAACAAAGCCACGAGCCGAGGCCGAGAGTTGCCGGAGACGACCGGCGAGCACCGCATACATACGTGGTGGAAGCATTCGCACACCATCAAGCGGTGGTTGACTGGAGGGGCGATCAGTCTCGCTACGCTCGGGCCGCGATACATCGTGCTCTCCTGTGGACGGGCCAGCTATTGTTCGTTCTAAATCCGCCTGTATCATTTCAACGACGAACAGGGGATATCCTTCGGTTTCATGATAGAGGCGCAGCCCCTCGTCTATATCCAGCTCACGCTTTGCCACCTGCGATGCCAGTTTCGCGGTTTCTGCTGCATCTAACGGTTCGAGGGGAATCTCTGTCACAGGCACGGTGTTGCGCAGGTGCAGCAGCAAAGTGTGCAACGGATGTTGCGGTGACAGTTCTTCCTCGCGGGCACACCCGACAACAAGCAGTCGCGCCGTGGGATCGAAGCGCAACAGAAAATGCAACCAGGCCAGCGTTTCCTGGTCGCACCAGTGCATGTCATCGAGCAATAAGAGAAGTGGCTGTGGTACGGCGAGGATAGCGTGCACCAGGGCCTCAAAGAAGCGCTGGCGCTGCCCCTCGGTCACTGATTCGTAGTGCGGTAACGCCGGCTGCTCCGCCAACAGCTCAGGCAAAATGCGCGCCACCTCGGCGAGCCAGACCGTGTCGAGTTGCCTGAGGGGAGCTCGCAGCCCCTCGCTCCTGAGCCAATCGGTCACGGGTGCGAGCGAGAGTTGGCCCTCGGCAGCATAGGAGCGAGTCTTGGCGGTGACGACACCCTGCTGGCTTACCCACAGTAGAAATTCCTCGGCGAGCCGGGATTTGCCGATGCCCGCCTCCCCGCTCACCAGCACAAAGTGGGGGCCTTCCTGCGTAGCGCGTTGCCAGGCATCGAGTAGCTTCTTCCACTCACGCTCTCGCCCGATGAGAGCCGGAGCAGCAGCAGGCAGGGGTTGCTGGATGGTGGGTTGGATAGTGGGCGCTTTTTGCTGCAGGAGGCGCTTATAGAGTTCGCGGGTTGCCGGGTCGGGCTCAACGCCCATCTCACGCTGCAAGGTGCTGACACAGGTGTGGTAAACGCGCAACGCATTGGTTCGGTCGTTGTTGAGCACAAACAAGCGCATCAGATGGCGATAAAGGTCTTCGGAGAGAGGATCGAACGCGAGTAAGCGCTGAGCAGAGCGGATAGCGGCGGCGGTATCGGCCTGCGCCTCAAAAAGGTGGGGCAGGTGCTCGAGCGCCTGCCGGTGGCGCTGTCGGAGTCGCTCTCGCTCAGGATAGATCCATTCATCATAACAGTCAGGCAGCAATTCACCGCGATATAAGCTGTCGGCCTGCTCAAGCGCGACCTGGAGGACGGGCTGATCGTGCTGGCGCGCCGCCGCGTCCGCAAGCGCGAGCGCCTGTTCGAACTCGGCGACATCGAGGTGGAAAGGCGTGACGGGAGGCCAATGCACCATGTGCGTGTCGGCAGAGAGGAAGTGCTCAACAGCAGGAAAGGCCTGGCGCAGTTGGTGGAGCAGTTGACGCAAGTTATTGCGAGTCTGGGCCTCAGTGGTATCGGGCCAGAAGAGGAAAGCCAGGTGCTGGCGTTGCTGCGGCACAGCGCGATGCAACACGAGATAGGCCAGCAAGGATTGCAGGCGCATACTGTTGAGGCTGGTCACCTGTTCGTTATCGTAGATCAGGCTGAATCCGCCCAGCAAGCGCATCTGAAGGGCTGGCTCCATCGTAATCTCCTCGCTTTGCTTGATGTGAAAGGGCAGACAGTATCAGCCGGCAGGATCGCAAAATATTCCTCCAACGCCTTGCACGCAGTCACGTTCAGCGATACCTCGCGATATTTGTCGCGTTTCCCAATGATTTCAAGGCAGCCATTTCGCCTGGCCAGCTTCACCTGGCCATATCTGAGTTGGCAGATTTCTCTCCGTTTCGCACAGGTTTCTTGCGCAAAGCTATCTTAGCCGGCCTAACGACCTGTACTGCCTTCCCATTCTGGCCGGCGAGCCCGCCCTTGAACTGCTCAGCATTCTCACTCCTGAAGTTGTGGCCAGCCATTCGAACGAAGCACACGCCCTGGTACACGACCTGGAGGACCTGCCATTTGCCATTCAAGTGGCTGTTAGCCGGCCTGCAGCCCGAGCAGGCGTACGGCGTTCCCAGCGTAGACTGCAGCCATGTTCTCTCCGGAAAGACCGGCCGCGTCGATGTCCGCTATCGTCGCCTCAACCGCGGTCGCGGGCCCAAGAGGCATGTCTGTGCCGAAAAGCACGTGTCGCGGGCCGAAGAACTCAAGGACGCAACGCACCGCGTGTGGCGCGCCGAAGAGCGCCGTGTCGACGTAAAACCTGCGGAAGTAGTCGAGCGGCGGCAGCGGCAGGCTGTCTTTGACCTGCCGGTAGCCTGGACCCATCGCGAGCCGGGAGGAGAAGTGCGGCACCATGCCGCCACCGTGGTGCGCAATCACAAGCTGGCGCGGGTGACGCTCCATGTGCCCCGAATAGACGAGGCGTGAAAGCGCGGCAGCGGTCTCGTAAGGCCAGCCGAGGGACCACCAAAGGCCAAAGTCGGACCGGTTCTCTGCCGGATAGTCGGACCACGCCGCGCTGCGCGTCGGGTGCAGCCACACAGCACGGCCGGCATCCTCGAGCCTGCTGAACAGCGGTTCGAAACGCGGATCGTCGAGCGCCACACCCAGGACGTTGGTGTAGAGCTGTGCGCCCAGAGCGCCAAGCTGCGTCAGGGCGCGGTCGAGCTCGCGCAAGGCAAGGTCAGCGTCCGAGAGCGGCAGCGCGGCCACGAATCCAACGAAGCGATCTCCAAATCGCCGGACCAGTTCCGCCATCTCGTCATTGGCGATGCGGGCAAACTCCGCTGCGATCTCCGGCGGCCCGACCTCTTCGAGTGGCGGCACAGCAAGTACGAGGACCTGCGCGTAATCTCCGTACAGCTCGATCTTCCGCCATCTCGCCTCCAGGTCAGTCAGCACTGGATCGAAGGAGAAGACGCCCTCGCGATAGTAGTCAAGCTGGCCTGGAGCCATGGTTTTCTCGAGATGCCGCTCCAGGCGCTCGAGATAGGAACGAGGCAGGATGTGTGCGAACGCATCGATTTTCCGCATGTATGACTCCTTCTCCGAATGGGAGACCCATCTGGCTGCAGTATGTGGCGAGGGCAGTGGAAGTAGCCGCCTGGAACGGCATGATTTGTCATGCCTGTGCATGTATTGTGCCACAATCCACTGGAATCAGCAAGGGAGTCAGCAATATCAACAGAACCATTTAAAAGCGCGGTGAATGCGCGTTCATTTTCTCTTAGGCTTCGCAAAAAATACGTATCCTGATACGTTATTTCATCCAAGTTCATTTACTGAATAGACTTTTCCCAGAAAGTTTAGTATACTTTCTACAGAGGTATATTGTAGAAGCGCTTCAGGCAAACAATCCAGGAACAGGCTACCCATGAACGGTTCCACGAAGGCCATGCAGTCCGGTAGCATAGGCCTCAGGTATTCTATTGCCGGAAGTTTGAGAGAGCAATGAATACGGGAGGAAGTATGTCACGACCTTCGCGCACTTCCGTGAGCACAGCAGAAGTACAGCGATTAAAGAAGAGACGGATGCAGGCTTTCCTGGCTCGTGTGGAGTTCCGGTCTTTGATCGAAACAGTTCCCGATGCCCTGCTGATGGTAGATGAGCAGGGGAGAATTGCCCTGGTCAATCACCAGGCTGAACAACTCTTTGGCTACTCACGCCAGGAACTGCTTGGCCGGGATTTAGAATACCTGCTTCCGGAGCGATTCCGCGCACTGCATCTTCAACACAGATACACTTATTTGCAGGGCCCTACGGTACGTCCAATGGGCCTGGGCCTGGAGCTCTACGGTCGGCGCAAGGATGGCAGCGAATTTCCGGTTGACATCAGCTTAAGTCCCATACAAACTATTGCCGGGTTCTTTATCATCAGCAGTATTCGCGATACCACGGAACGAGGACGACTGGAACAGGCGGCCCACGCCCACCTCACGCTATTACAGGCAGTCATTGATGCCCTGCCCAGCGGCGTGTTTCTTGTGCAGGGGAAAGAGGCAGAACTGGTATTTGCCAATCGCGCGGTCGCCGAGATCTGGGGCACAACCTGGACACCAGGCCAGTCCTTGCACGATTTTTTACAGGCATACCATATTCGGGTCTTTGATAGCGATGAACGAGAACTGGCTTACGACCAACTCGCCACCATCCGTGCCATTCGAACCCGCCAGCCTATCCTTCAATACCAGGAAGTGATCCGCCACCCTGATGGCACACACCTTCCCATTCTGTTCAATGCAGTCCCGCTTCGGCAGGAATATTTCCAGCACCTGCTGGCGACCAATGCCGAGACCGAAGGAGTACTCGTCATCATGCAGGATATCACAGCGCTCAAGGCTGTCGAACAGATGAAAGAGGAATTCATCGGCCTGGCCGCCCATGAATTGCGCACACCCCTGGCAGCGTTACAAGGATTTGTCGATATGCTGGTCATCCAGACGCAGCGAGGCAAAGGCCCAGCGCTGGCAGACTGGCAGAACGAGGCCCTGGCAGAAATACAGCTGGCCACCAGCCGGTTGATGGAATTCTCAGAAGCCCTGCTGGATATCACACATATTCAAGCCGGGCGTCTCATACTGCATGTGAGACCTACAGACCTGGTTGACCTTCTCCAGAAAGTGGTGAAGCGCGTACAGGACAGCACGTGGCAGCATACGTTACACCTGCGTACAGCAACTGGGGCTCTTTTCGTGCCAATCGACGCCCTGCGCATTGATCAGGTCTTCTTTAACCTGTTGAGCAACGCGGTTAAATACAGTCCGGGCGGCGGCGTGATTGAGATCGACATGAGCCTGGATCAACAACGGCGCCAGGCCCTCATCTCTATACGCGATCAGGGCATCGGCATCCCCGCACACCAACAAGCGCTCCTGTTCCAACGTTTTACACGCGCCGATAACACGCAGGGCATTATCGGAGCAGGCCTGGGGCTCTGTTTGTGCCGCGAGTACGTCGAACGACACGGCGGACGTATCTGGTTCGAGTCAGTCGAGCACCAGGGTTCCACCTTCTTTGTCTCCTTGCCGCTTCTCGCACATACCTCATCTCCCTAGCAGCAGCCGCGCGACCAGGTGAGCCATTGGCCAGCGTTACCATCGCCAGCTCTTCAAACTGTTCTTCCTTATATAAAAACGGCATAGGCTATGCTGAGCATTCGCGATGTGGTTGCTCCTCATCAATCTTTTGTTGATATAAATTGAGCCACATCCGCAGATCATGCACCCTCTTCTCTTGATCCTCGACTTCTCTCCTCTGCTGTTCCAGCCAGGCTCGTTGCTCTAAGAACCACTCATGCTGGGCGTCTTGTTCTTTCTCTCTCGCCTCCAACCACGCTTGCCTCTGTTCTAGCCAGGTTTTCCTCTGCTCCAGCCATTCCTGCCTCTGCTCTAACCATGCATGGCGTACTTTTATGCGGCTTCGTTCTCCTTCAACCAGTTGATCATCGAGCCCCGGTACATCAGGATTCAGATACCCATAAGTGGGATTGGGGATACCGGAGAAAGTCCCGGTGAGATGGCCAAGTGCCTGGAAGAAGTTCTGCATTGTGAGATGACCCTCTGGAAGTATAACCACCTCAGGGAATGTCTGCCATGTGCGCAATTGCTCACTACTGGCGTTCGTAATCAGCATAATCGGTAGAGGTTTGAGAGCAAATAAGCGTTCCAGCGTTAAAAGAACAGGGATTTCGGTGAGTGCCTCCACATGCACTCCACCAAGAATGAGCAGATCATATGGAGACGAGGGAGCCTGCTGCAACTGATCAAGGACAATCTGAAGGTAGACAGCCAGGGAGTCCAGGCCCGAGCTACCAGGTAAGCAGAGATGCCCAGCCTGTGAGAGCATGGATCGGACAAAAGTGAGCGTGGTATATTCTTCGATATGCACGCCAGCGCGTAAACTGATGAGTTCTTGCATATCCGCTCCTTCCTTTTCCTTTCATTTGCAATTTAAGAATCGCCTACCTCAATCTCGATAAGGCTCGCGATAGCAGACGGGCACCACCAGATTGTGGTTAGTATCTCCCTTGATAGGTTAAATAGCGTCTAAAGGCGGCGTGAGTAGCTTTTTTCACACTACAAGCATCTCTACATTGAGATCGTTTTACGAGGGCTGAACTTAGAATATGCGAATTGCCGCCATCTATCATATAATATGGCACTTCATACGCGCAACACGCTATTCCTGTTAAACAGGGGTATTAAAAAGTTGTGATTGTTTTGTGATATGCTGTCTTTTCAGCAATTGTAGATGGATTTTTTATCATCGATTTTAGTAAAAATCTAGAAGGTACAAGAGAGACAATCAATAGACCGGTCCCTACCACCTGCTCATCGACCCTACCGTGAGCCATCACCACGAGCCAGCTCTCCTCCTCGCCGCAAAGCAACCAAGCACTAATATAGCCGGCCGGACTGTCAGCTATTTTATAATTCCATACTGTAACTTCATCAGTAAAATGCGCTGTACAGACTGGTTAATACGGTCGATGGTCAACTTGCCTTGCTGGATAGCCTGCTTGAGCGCGCTGACTACGGCCGCGACCTGGTCAGGCGTATAAGGCCCCTCCACAAGGTCATCACCGGCAATGATAGAGAGCACTGCCGCTTGACTTAACGTCCATTGTTCGCTGATACCCTGCATATAGAGCCCATCGGTAATCACAACACCATTGTAACCCAGCTGATTTCTAAGAATGCCTGTAATCGTCCTGGGCGAGAGTTCAGCCGGCAGATGCGGATCAATCGCTGGCATCAGTACATCAGTGGACATGATCATTGCGGGTTGCTTCGAGGCGATCAATAATTTGTAAGGAGCAAGATCAATTTTTTCTAAGTCGGCTAGACTGCGGTTGACGGTTGGGAGGCCGGTATGGGGATCAGAGGTAATTGCGCCCAGCCCTGGAAAGTGTTTGAGGCATCCCGCCACCTCATTTTGTTGCAGGCCATCGAGATACGCGCCTGCATACTTCACCACAGTTTGCGGATCGCTGCCAAACATGCGCGTCTCCAGTACAGGCGGATCAACAGTATGCACATCGACGACCGGGGCCAGATCGGTATTGATGCCCAACTGCAACATCCACTTTGCGGCCTGCGCTCCCTGCTGGTAGGCATAGTTTGGATTGCCCGTCGCCGCCATCTCCGCCGCCGATGGCAGGTATCCATGAAACACATAGAGTCGATTGACCAGCCCACCCTCCTGGTCGGTGCCGATTAATAAAGGAATCCTGGCATCTTTCATGGCTTGCTGGGAGAATGCTGCGACATTGCTTATCTGATCGTAGGGCGGATCAAAATTATGATTGCTCTCCTGGTAGAGAAAACCACCAACATATTGCTGCGCAATCATATATTGTAAGCCGCTTGCTGAGTAATCATTACCCAGATACTCCACTATGATAAGCTGGCCCAATTTTTGATCCAGGGTCATTCCGGCCATAATCTGTTGCACTTTCGCTAGTTCGACCTTGAGCGAACTTTCAGCAGCGATGTCCGTCTTTGACGAACGCGTGGGAGTGAGTGAAGGCCTGGCAGCAGGGGAAGATACTTGCCGCGAGCTCTCAGAGCTCGCGCTGCTCAGCAAATTGGAGCAACTGGAGAGCAGGAGCAACACGCAACACAGGGCGAGGATATAACTCCTGGAGACCCAGCGAGCCAGTTGTTTTGCCTTCCATGGCTTATGCGCCAGCAAAGAATGCCCACATACCATGAACTCTACCGGTCGTATAAAATCAACTTTGTTCAAAGCAGAACCTCACGTGATTTAAGAAGACCAGGCTTCTGGAATGATGATAACATAGGTGTATCCGTCTATTAAAGCAAACGGTAAAAAAATACCAGAAGTAGCTTTTGATCCCGCCCTGTGAAGAAATATCTCCGCTAAATAGTTTCTCCTGGCCTGGCTACCCTGTTAAGTATACGAGCATAGCAGGCGGCACGGAGCATGAATCTTGTTGATCGCTGCGCCCCACCACTTTTCCTTAAATTCCCCGCTGTTTAAAACAGTTTTCTGGCGGCTTCACTTGCTCACCGTATGAGACCTGAGTCGAAGAGCAACTAGCAGGATCCACACGAGGGCCAGACCGGTGAACGAGGCCAACAATTGTGACTAGCCCCAGATTCGCCGCCAACTATTCATTTTTCGCGGGCGCGACTGACAACGCCGCAGTCTTGCCGCCAGGTAAGTTCTCCATGAGATGACCTCCTCTATTCTGACCTCGCAACTAATTCCTGGGCAATATAGCTCGCCACCATAGTCGCATTTGCTCCTGGCCCAAAACCCGCATCGTAACCCAGTTCCTTGGCGAAGGCGTGAGAAATACGTGGCCCTCCAACAATGAAGAGATAGCGTTCGCGCACGCCCTCCGCCTCTGCTAGCTCGATCAATTTCGTCAGGTTATGGATATGCACATTCTTTTGCGTCACTACCTGCGATACCAGGATAGCTTCTGCTCCTTCAGCTGCAGCACGCCTTAAAAGAGCTTCGCATGACACCTGAGCGCCTAGATTTACGGCGCGAAAAGCGGGAAAGCGTTCCAACCCATAGTTTCCGGCAAATCCCTTGGCATTGAAGATCGCATCAATGCCCACCGTATGCGCATCGCTTTCTATAGCAGCGCCAACAACGGTTATCCGGCGGCCTAACCTCTTTCCAACCAGTTCGTTGATTTCATGAAAATCCAGTTCGTCATGAACAAGCTCGTCCACCTGAATCTGATCGGGATCAAGTGTATGCGAGCATGCGCCGTAGATCACGAAAAAAGAGAATTCCTTGTCGATGGCCTCGGCATGCGCAACCAGGGGATTGCTGATGCCCATGAGCATGGCATAATGCCGGGCCGCCTCTCTCGCCCGGGCATCCAATGCCAGAGGTAGGGTGAACGAAAGCTGCACAACACCATCATTGGCAGTGTCACCATAGGGACGTATTCGCATAGCAGCACACCTTCTTGAGAAGAAGAACGTTATCCTCTGATTAGTAGTATAGCACCCTGGGAATTCCAGGGAGAAACTCCCACTGGGACTGCGAGTAGACGCGGCAAATAAAAGGTTCTTTTTAACGCAGCAAGCGAACTATTTTGACACAATATATTAAATTCATGTGTTAATAAATAAGTATGTTACTTGACAGATTATGTTAGGTTATGTTATAATGATGGATGTGAAGGTGAGTTTCTAATGAGTTAAGGCTCACCTGCTCTACTTTCGAGCATGAACAGTGTTGTTTGCAGATTGCAGTAGTGACTATAAAAGATAAAAGGAGGATACTGAATATGGCAGCAATTACACGTTACGACCCTTACAGTGAAGCCTTGTCGCTGCGTAATGCCATGGACCAGCTCCTGGCACAGAGTTTTGTCAATCCCAGCTGGGGATGGGGATGGAGCCGCACACAGACCATGATGGCCCCGATGGATGTTTGCCAGACAGACAATGGCTACGAGGTGAATGTTGCCTTGCCCGGAGTGAATCCCCAGGATATTGACGTGACGGTACACCAGAATACTATTGATATCAAAGGAACGTTCAACTACCAGCACCAGCACGAACAAAACCAGCCACGGCAACAGAGCCAGCAAACTGTCCAAATGCAAGGGCAAGGGCAGCAGCGCGGTGAGACCCACAACTGGCTTATGCGGGAAATAGGCTCAGGCACTTTTGAGCGCACCATCACGCTTCCCCAACCCATTGACGCAGATAAGATCGAGTCGAGCTACCATGATGGTATCCTTACACTCAACATCCCATTGAGCGAGTCCAGCCGCCCCAGGAAGATCAACGTGAACAAGGGGCAGAGGCAGGGGCAGCCGGTAACGGTTGAGTCAAGATAGTGTTTTAATCCCCCACCGGGAATGCCGGCTCCTGCCGCTTTCCCACGCAAGCAGATTAGCAGCCAAACCCGCAAAGGTCGCCCGCAAATGCATTAAGAAATAGCGGTATGCAAAAGTGGGAGAAGGTCGGTTTAGCGACCTTCTCCTGCATTATTTCCTTTCCAGAGGTGGATGGTCTCGGCCATGTGTTATACTATTCCCAACCAGGATTTGTCTATCCTACTATTTCATTCCAGGGGAGCAAGACCACATGGCACAATCAACCGATCAATTCGATGTCATCATTATTGGCGCAGGACACAACGGACTCGTTGCAGCCGGCTATTTAGCCCGCGCAGGCAAAAAAGTGCTGGTGCTGGAAAAACGCGATCGAGTAGGTGGCGCATGCACGCTCGAAGAACCCTTTCCCGGTTTCACTATGTCGCCATGTGCCTATGTGGTGAGCCTGCTACGTCCCGAAATCATTCGCGATCTGGAATTGCACCGGTATGGTTTTGATGCCTATGTCAAAGATCCGCAAATGTTTGTGCCGTTTCTAGATGGCAACTACCTCTTCTTCCGTGCCAGCACGGAGAAAACGGTTGAAGGCATACGCCGCCTCTCGCCCCATGATGCCGAAGCCTATCCCAAATTCCTGCGTTTCTTTGACCTCGCTTCCGAGATACTCACCCCCATCCTGCTCGAAGAGCCTCCATCCATAGCCGACCTGGCCGCTCGCTTCCGCGGCGAGGACGAAGAAATCTACCGCTATTTGATGTTCGGCAACCTCTACGACATGCTGGCCGATTATTTCGAGTCTGACTACCTGCGAGCAGCATTCGCAGGTCAGGGCGTCATTGGTTCTTTTATCGGCCCTAAAACTCCAGGATCAGTGTATGTGATGTGGCACCATATGTTTGGCGAAGTTAACGGCGAGCATGGCATGTGGGGATATGTGCGAGGGGGCATGGGGAGGATCAGCTTTGCCATGGCCGCGTCCGCCGAGGCTCATGGCGCAGTCATTCGCACGAATGCTCCCGTCGCGCACATCCTCGTGCATAATGGACGCGCCGAGGGCGTGAAATTAGAGAATGGAGAAGAATTGCGCGCCGCTGCGGTCCTCTCAAATGCCGACCCCAAACGCACCTTTTTACAGTTCTGCGCTGATGTGGGTCTGGATAGGGGATTTCTCAAACGCATCTCGCACATTAAAACCGAGAGCGCCGTTATCAAATTGAACATCGCGCTGAAAGAGCTGCCCAGTTTCAAATGCATTCCCGGGACAACGCCCGGCCTGCAGCATGCCGGTTCCTGCGATATCACTCCGACACCCGATTGGGTGCAGGAGGCATTCGAGGATGCCGAACGCGGCGAACTCTCGCGCAAACCATACATCGAGGCTTACATGCAGTCGGCAACCGACCCCACGGTCGCGCCTGCCGGGTATCATGCCATCTCAATGTTCTGCCAGTATGCTCCCTATCACTTAAAAGGTCGCGCGTGGTCTGATGACGTGAAAAACGAGATGGCCGACCGCATCATCGCTACCATGACCGAATTCGCGCCCAATTTCGCAGACGCGGTGATTGATCGCCAGGTACTCAGCCCTATCGACATCGAACAACGCTATGGCTTGCCCAACGGCAACATCTTCCAGGGCGAGATCACGCCAGACCAGCTCTTCTCACTGAGGCCCACACCCGAATGCGCGCGCTATCGCACGCCTATCGAGGGGCTCTATCTCTGCGGCTCCGGTTCGCATCCCGGCGGTGGGGTGATGGGTGCGCCAGGTCACAACGCGGCACAAGCACTCCTGAACGATTGGGCAAAGAGGTGATTTTGCATGCGGACCAGGCGTTTCAGCACTTCAATGGGCATTGCTTTTACCCTCTTAACAGCAGGTGTCGTTGTGCAGGTGACCGATCAACTGGAGTTCTTCGGGAAGGATAGCGTCATCCCACTGATTATCGGACTGATTATCATTGTAGTAGGAATACCATTCGTCTTCCTTCTGCGCTGCATCTTGCAAACGAAGGAACCATAACCGGCCAAAGGCCCAGCGACAGGAAGGAGAGGTAACGGATGGAAATAAAGATAGCCGTAGTACAATTCGCCATCAATCAATTTGCCCCACAAGACAACCTCAAAAGGGCCGAGCAGTTCATTGAAGTGGCCTCATCGCAGGCACAGCTTATCGTCTTTCCTGAAGATTTTGTTGTCGGGCCACTGATTGGTAGAAGACAGTTTGCCGATTACAACGGGCATTATTTCAGGCATTTCCAACACCTGGCTTCTAAATACACGATTGACATTGTCCCCGGCTCAATCCCGGAAGGCACAGAGGCAGGCATCTATAATACGACCTGCTATATTGATCGCAATGGAAACGTCCTGGGTAAGTACAGAAAAGTGAACTTATGGATACCCGAAAGAGCCTATAATACTCCCGGCACTGAAAGCTGCGTTTTTCAAACGCGCTTTGGCAAAGTTGGGCTGATTATCTGTTGGGATTTGATCTTTCCTGAGATTTTCCGGGCAATGGTGCGAGAAGGCGTGGAGATGGTGATCTGCCCAAGCTACTGGTGCCTTGAAGATGCCGGCGAGGGTATGAAGTACGACGAAAACTCCGAGATCAAGCTTGTGAATGCTTTGTGTGTGACAAGAGCATTCGAAAACGAGATCGTGTTGGTCTACACCAATGCCGCCGGACGATTGGATTACGAGGGCAACACGGGAACATTGATCGGTCAATCGCAGGTCACCGTTCCTTTCAAGGGATCTCTGGGAACAATGGAGCATAACAAGGAAGAGATGCGCTACTTTGTCGTGAATACCTCTATTTTGGATGGCGCCGAGAAGGTGTACAAGATTCGGGAGGACTTGCGAAAAATGGCTTTGTCTTGACATAGTTCTCCTGGCTGCGGTATAGTTTTCCCAGGTTTTGTTTTTGCAGGAAGTGAGATCATAATGAGTAGTGGACATAGTTGTCCGCATCAAAAGCGCTCAAAAGAATCGGATACCAGGCGATATCATAACCCTGCCTGTGAACCATCCGAGTCCTTTGTCGCATGCTATTCTGTGGCATTTCTGCCCTTGTGGAGGGAAAACAGGCACATCCCGGTAGAGTAATACCTGTCCCTCATCAAGTGAGCCTGCCACCAGAAAGTACTGGTGGCTTTTTCATGTCTATTGTGATCGAAGGAGGTGAGATGGCGTGAGCGCCGATCCTGAACAACGATTTTCAATCGCAGTAACATTGTTTTCTGTCCTTTCATGCAGCACGGAGAAGCTCTGCAGGTACATCGCGCCATGCTCTTCTCTGGTATAGGAATGCCCCCCGCTGGCACGAGGTAGCTGACAATAAAGGTGCCTCCATGCTGCCTGAACATAAAGGATGTATGGAGGTATCAGATGGCTCAAGTTTTCATTCCCGATAACCCCCGCGAGCGTGAGCAGCTCACGGGGGCAAGCACGAAAAAAGAAACGACTTACACTCAAGAGCGCCGTTCAAAGGCTGCCCGCCGTTTGGGTGGCGTCGATCTCCTGGTTGCGCTGGGCATACTTGCTGCGATAGCCTTTCTCATCACAGCCGCCGAACGTTGGGCGGCTCCGCTGACCCCCAGCGTCTCTATTGATCTGAATCCCCAGGTGCTGCCGCTCTATGCTGGCTATTCGCTGCTGCGTATGATCCTGGGTTACATCCTCTCGCTCATTTTTACCCTGGTCTATGGACATATCGCGGCCACCAACCGGCGAGCAAGTATCGTGATGATTCCAATACTCGATATCTTGCAGAGCATTCCTATTCTCTCATTCATGCCGGCTGTCATTCTGGCATTGGTCGCCGCATTTCCGCACTCCAATATCGGTCTTGAGCTGGCAAGCGTGATACTGATCTTTACCAGTCAGGCCTGGAACATGACCTTCAGCTACTATCATTCGGCACGCACTGTCCCTACCGAATTGCAGGAGGTGGCCACGATTGCGCGTATGCGCCCCTGGCAGCGCTTCCTCAAGCTAGAAGTGCCTTCTTCGATGATTGGACTGATCTGGAACAGTATGATGAGTTGGGCGGGTGGCTGGTTCTTCCTGATGGCCTCAGAACAATTTACGCTGGGCAACCAGTCATTCCAACTGCCCGGGCTGGGTTCCTATCTCCAGGTAGCCACGAACGCCGGCAATATCAAAGCCATCCTGCTTGGCCTCGCGACGCTCATTATCCTGATCGTCCTGCTCGATCTGCTCTTCTGGCGTCCCCTGGTAGCCTGGGCAGATAAGTTCAAATTGGAGTTGAGCACTGAAGGGGAAGCGCCCCACTCGCCGGTACTCGACGCCTTGCGCCGCTCAGCACTCATTGCCCTATTGAACCGGCGTATCTTTCGACCTACCGGCCACCTTATCGCGCTGTTCCTGAACTGGCTCCAACCGCTACCAGACCAGGAGCATACAGCATCTGTAGCCGCTCAAAAAGCAAACACCTTTTCTATACGGCGTGTCATTGGATGGCTGATAGCAGCATTAGCATTCGCAATGATTATTGTTGGTCTGTGGTTCACAATCAGTCTGCTCATACAGGTAAATCTGGCCACATGGGGAGGACTAGTGGTCGCCGGCATTGCTACATGGCTGCGCACGGTCGCGGCGCTCGCGATTGGCATCGCCTGGACTGTGCCGCTTGGGGTTGCCATTGGACTCTCGCCGCGCTGGTCTCGCCGCCTGCAGCCGGTCGTACAGGTAATTGCCTCTATTCCGGCGACCGCAGTCTTTCCGGTACTGCTGCTGGCCCTCGTTAGTCTGCCCGGCGGGCTTTCGCTTGCCGCCATCCTGCTGATGCTACTGGGCACCCAATGGTACGTACTCTTTAATGTCATAGCAGGAGCGATGGCTATACCTGGCGATCTACGCGAGGCTACAACGATCTATCATGTGAGCGGATGGCGCCGCTGGCGCACGCTGATACTGCCCGCCATCTTTCCATACCTCGTAACGGGTATGCTCACCGCCAGCGGAGGCGCGTGGAATGCCAGCATCGTTTCGGAATATGTGCTGTTCAATAATCACACCTATAAGACAATAGGTCTGGGGGCGAGTATTGCTGAGGCAGCAGCTACAAGAAACTTCCCGGTCCTGCTTGCAGCCACCCTTTTGATGGCGATTATCGTCGTCATTATTAACCGCCTGCTCTGGAAGCGCCTGTATGCCCTGGCAGAGCGCCGCTATACATTAGGATAGATTGGAGGTAAGAAACCATGACACAATTTGATCGGCTCGCCCAACAAGATGGCGCCAGCGAGCCAAAAGAGGTGCTGCTAGAGGCGCGCATGTGCAGCAAATCTTATCAGGCTCAAGATAAGCATGCAAAGGATGCCCCCTCCCATTTAGTACTCGACTGCGTGCAGGTAAAGATTCATGCCGGCGAATTTGTCGCTTTACTCGGGCCGTCCGGGTCGGGGAAATCAACGCTCTTGCGTATTCTCGCGGGGCTGATCCAGCCTACTGAGGGTCAGGTACTCTTCAAGAGTGTGCCACAATATGGCCCGAATCCGTATATAGCAATTGTGTTTCAATCATTTGCCCTCTTTCCCTGGCTCACTGTTTTACAAAATGTAGAGCTTGGCCTGGAATCGCGCCCAATGACCTCTACCCAGCGCCTAAAGAAAGCGCTGGCCGCCATCGATCTCATCGGTCTGGATGGCTTTGAAGATGCTTATCCCAAGGAGCTTTCCGGCGGCATGCGCCAGCGGGTCGGTTTTGCCCGCGCCCTGGTTGTCGAACCAGAACTGTTGTTTATGGATGAGCCTTTCAGCGCGCTCGATGTCCTGACGGCTACCAACCTGCGTAAGGAACTACTGGGTCTGTGGCGCGCGCAAAGTATGCCAACGCGCGCAATCCTGATGGTGACGCATAATATCGACGAAGCTGTGAGCATGGCCGATCGCATCCTGATTATGGGTGCTAATCCGGGGCATATTCGAGTCGAATTACCCGGATTGCCAGTTGAACAACGAACCATCCAGGACGAAGCACATACAGCTCTGGTTGACTTGATCTATCGCATCATGACCAGCCCGCAGGAGGATGTCGCTAGTCTGCTGGCAACACGAACACCACAGGCTCAAACAGGGCCGCTGGTTCGCTCGACCCGGCCTTACCAGGTCTTGCCTCATGTCTCCATTGGCGATGTCACAGGGCTTATTGAGCTGGTGCATACAAAAGGAGATCAAGAGGACCTGTATCAGCTTGGCCGGCACTTGCACCTGGAGCTAGACGATCTGCTGCCACTGGTGGAGGCAGCAGATGTGCTTGACCTGGCGGAAACGCAGGAAGGTGATCTTGTCCTGACGCAACCAGGTATACATTTTGCTGAGGCAGGCGTACTCGAAGAAAAGCAGGTGTTCCGCGAACAGGCACTCGCCCATATCAGCATCCTACGCCAGATCGTACAGGATTTAGAGTCAGCACCAGGACATACATTGCCGGAGGAATTCTTCCTGAGTATCCTGGAAAAGCACTTTAGCAAAGAGGAAGCCAAGGCTCAACTTCAGACCGCGATTAACTGGGGACGCTATGCGGAACTGTTTTCTTTCAATGAGGACCGTGGCATGTTTCGCCTTGAGGAACCTGAACCGGCTGAGACAAAATAATCAATCTGAGATAGTATCGAGTATCGCGCGGATAAACTTCACGGCCACCGAGAGCCAATCGAATGAACGCGTCCACGCGATCCATGCTTGCTGTGTTGGCCAGCCGGGTTTATAGCGAGGGATGATCTCTCTGGGCATCACAATTGCCCAGCGACTACCCTCGCCCAGGCTACCGGGCGTAATGCGAACCGAAATATTAAATACATTCTCATTGGGCAGGTGGATTTTCCAGTCCGGCATGACTCTCAAAAGAGGGTCATGTCTCCAGCTAGTGAAGAGCACCGGGTCTTCAGGCGCTCCACTTTGCGAGCGCTGTAGCGTAATTACCTGCCCTACCACAGCCGAACGCTCCCACTCAGGGAAACGCATCCAGACAGAGTAACGATATTCATCAAGCCCGGTGCTCTTTATAAAAGCACGGTAGCCCTCGCTCTCGATACGGTGTTCCGTGTCGCTCTGCCAGATTCTGACCATGGCATCGAGGCGTTTTTTCTTTGCCTCCTCGCTCAGGTTTGCATAGGGGCCGCTATTCTGCGGGTACTGTTTTTCTTGCATCGAGAACTCCTGACCACCGTGGAAAATATCGCTCCTGCCACGCTAGCAGGTCATCGGCCAGCGGCGCGACAAAAGTGCATAAAACATTATCGGGATAGCGCCGCAGCTCAAGACTGTAGGCATGCAGAAATTGACGGACCAGGGCCGCCTCCGGCGTTCCAGCTATAGCAGGCGGCCCATAGGTCTGATCACCAACAAGAGCATAACCCAGCGCAGCCAGGTGCGCACGAATCTGGTGCGTGCGACCGGTAATAGGACGCGCTTCCACCAGGCCAAAATCGCTCTCAACCGCCAGCACTTTCACCATCGTCGCCGCGTGCTGTCCCTCAGCGCTAACAATGCAGCGGCGTCGATCAGCCGGGTCGCGCATCAACGCTCCCTCAACCATGAAATCTTGCTGCCCCATACTTAAAAGATCAAAAGGCAAATCGAAATCTTGCTCGGGTTCGCTATCAAATAACTGTGCTATTCTTAAGCCTGCCCGCGGCCTTGCCCATGCCGGCGCACCTTTTTGCACGACAGCAAAGTAGCGTTTGACGATGGTATGTCGCTCAAACTGGTGAATGATGTGGCGACAAGAGCGCTCTGTACGGGCAAGAGCGACGATACCCGACGTATCTTTATCCAGGCGATGCAGCAGGCAGGGACGCTCCAGCAATCCTTCTTTTTCCCAATACCATTGAGCACGCTTCTCACGCAGCATCTCGCGCACATGTGCCGGCGCCTTCGCCCACGCAGGCTCGTCTGGCAGCTTCGGCGGCTGCCAATCATCTCTTCCCCATTGCTCGAGATATACTAAAATTGCATCCCACATCGTCCCACTGGCATGTTTGTACGTGGGATGAATGACCAGGCCTGCCGGTTTGTTTACAATCAGCAAATGATGATCCTGGTAAATCACAGAGAAAGCATCGGGTCTCATGCTTAGAGTATAGATGCCGCTATAAATTTGGTCAATAGTCTACGGCTATAAGAAACATCACTCCTTCCACGCACATAATTTCTCTTTTTCGATGTGATTAAACGCAGGACTCAGCTAGAACAGGCTCGCCATGATTCCTACACTCCCAGGTGGGTTCTTGTTCACTCGACTGGCCAATCGCCGTGCTACATTCCCCTGATATTTATCCATCCCTTTTCAATCGTGATACAATAGAGGCTACAAAACTCAAAGGATACCTGATAAGCGCAGGTAAATGTAGAGGTTATATCATGGATTACGTACAATATTATAAGCAGCCGGAACTGCGCGATCCACTGCTCATCGCAGCATTTGCGGGCTGGAATGACGCAGCCGATGCCGCAACAACTGCCGTAAAGTTTCTGATTGACCGCTGGAAGCCAACGAAACTTGCGGAGATCGATCCTGAGGAATTCTTTGTTTTTACAGAAACTCGCCCCTTAGTCCAATCTAGCAAGGGTATACAGAATACGATTATCTGGCCTAGCAATCAATTTTTGTCCTACTCAGCTCCCTACCTGGATCACGATATCCTCATCTATCTAGGAGCTGAGCCGCAACTGAAATGGAAAACTTACACGAAGACATTTATGGATGTATGTAAGGGTTTCAACGTCTCCCAGGCTTTACTACTCGGCGCATTCCTGGTCGATATTCCGCATTCTATGGATGTACCAATCTCCGGGTTCTCATCCAGTCCTGAGTTGTTGGAGCGATTGCGCGAGTTGGACGTGCGCAGTTCGAGTTATTCCGGACCAACCGGCATGGTCGGAGTGCTTCACGATAGCTTGCGTAACGCCGGCATTCCTGTCTCAAGTCTCTGGGCGGCAGCACCACATTATCTTGCCGCAACTCCGAATATTAAGGTGACCGCTGCGCTGCTCACCTATATGAACACGTTCCTCTCATTTGGCCTGGATCTGAGTGACATTCAGGCTGATGCCGTGCGTTTCGAGGAGCAAATAACGGCGCTGGTGGCCCGAGACCCGGAAGCCAGCGCATACGTGCGCAGATTGGAAGAGCAGGCCTCCGATCTGCTTGATGAAGAGGAGGAGGATGAAGAGAGTGAGGATGACGAGCTGATTGTCAATCCCGACAAACCCATCGGCACTGGCCCATTACCCAGTGCCGATACCCTGATTCGCAGCGTCGAAGAACTCCTGCGCAAGGAACGCGAAAATAACCAGCAAAAAAATGGCAATGACGAGGACGATGCATGAGCAGCACTCTATATACCCTCGAGGAAGTGCTCCATCCTCACTCGGTCGCTATCATTGGTGTTTCACGTTCTCCGCACAAATGGGGGAATGTGGCCGCCAGGCAACTGATAGCCGGTGGATTCCCCGGCGCTATTTATCTCATCAACCCCACAATTCGCGAGGTCCTGGGGCGGGCAACCTATGCGAGCCTGCGTGATGTGCCAGGGCCCGTCGATCTGGCAGTCATTGCCACCTCTTTTAACCATGTTGCTCAGGCAATCGATGACTGCATTGCTCACGGTGTCAAGGGCATCGTTCTCATTACAGCCGGATTCAGCGAAACGGGTTCTGAGGGACGCGCTCTGGAGCAGCAGATGGTCGCGCGATGTCGTGAGCATGGTATGCGTATCATTGGCAGCAACTGCATGGGAATCTATGTTCGTCGCTCGCATCTCAATGCGCTGGGTATGGTATTTCCCTTGCCTGCCGGCCCCATAGGGTTAGTTTCGCAGAGTGGCAACCTGGGCATGTACTTTTATGCCCAGGCCAATTTAGATGGTCTTGGCTTCACCACATTTTTAAGTATTGGCAACGCCGCGGATGTGACATTCCCTGAATGCGTACAATACCTGGCGAACGATCCGGAAACCAGCGTGATCGCCGGATACGTTGAGGCAATCTCGGAGGAAACACTGCGCCAGGTCACGCAGGAGATGCGAGAACATGGATGCTATAAGCCCGTTGTCATCCTCCTGAGCGGCGCTACAGAGGTTGGTGTGCGCGCATCACTCGCGCATACAGGAACGGTTGCCAGGGTGCGACCGGACAACGATGCCGGCCTGCTTGGTAGCGGCGTAGTGCGCATCCTGCGCTCGGACGAACTCTTTCCGGTAGCTCAGGCGCTCGCGATACAACCATCCACGCCCGGCGGAGGACGCCGTATCGCTATTATTGGTGATGGAGGCGGCAGTTGCATCGCTACGGGCGATGCGGCCATACGCGCCGGGTTGCAGGTACCTATACTCTCAGCGGAAACGCAGCAAGCATTGCGCAAACTTATGCCAGATCGGGCCACATCTACCAATCCCGTCGATGTGGCGGGAGCGGCAGATGAGGATCCCATGTCATTCGCCTGGTTGACGGAGAGCTGCCTGAAAGACCCGCAGGTCGATGGCGTGATTGTGACCGGTCTCTTTGGAGGATATCGCCAACTCCTCTCAGAAGAATTTGGCGCGCGCGAGGAAGCCGCAGCACATGAGCTAGGCAGGCTCGTCAGGCAGTACCAAAAGCCGGTCTTGTTGCAGACTGTTTACGCCCGTCATGATATTCCCGCTCTGCATATTTTGCGGCAGGAGAATGTACCTTATTACGAGTCCATCGAGATTACGTGCCGGGCCATGGCGGCGCTGGCAGAAGTTGGAACGTTTCTGGCCGGCAAGCCTTGAAATATGGAGGGAAATACATGAGTCTTCGAGATCAGATTCGCATGACTGACGAGGAAATACACGCTTTCCTTGAAGAGCAACGCACTTTAGAAGTGGCGACTATTGATCACGATGGATGGCCACATCTTGTGGCGATGTGGTATGTCCTGATCAACAACCAGATTGTTTTCTGGACCTACGCAAAGTCACAGAAAGCCCTCAATCTGCGACGAGACCCGCGGCTTACCTGTCTTGTAGAGACCGGTGTACGATATGAAGAATTGCGAGGTGTTCAGATCAAAGGCCGGGCAGTACTCAACGATGACCGCGAAACTATTCAGCGCATAGCCGAGAAGATTTTTGAGCGTTACACCGGCGGTCCCCTGAATGATGCTATGCGCCAGATGATCGCAGCCCAGGCCCCAAAACGTGTATTGGTCTTTGTGGAACCGGTAGAGATTGTCTCGTGGGATCACCGGAAGTTAGGCGGGGTATATTGATAGACTGATGCCCTGCCTCAACCAGGCAGGATTAATTTCTTTCTGAAGAAGAAGCCTGGTTCAATTGTAAGAGCCAGGCTTCTTCTCATTCTTCAAGCAAACAGCTAACCTACAAATCCTACTTCTTTCACCGCTTCCTGGAGCTGCTAGTGTACTGCCGCCAGCAGGGATACTGCCGCGAGAACCACTATAGCGAAGACAACAGCTATGAGCGCTATCCCATGACGCGCGTAACGGGTACTCTCATCCTCCTCATTACCCAAACTGCTGTAAAACCGCTGTTCAGCCGATGGACGTTCGGCCCGAGCTGCAAGCGACCCAATGGGATGAACACGGCTATATCGACTCGGCCCCAGCACTCCCTGGGAAAAGAGGAACATATTCAACCTCGTGCCTATAACTATCAGCGCTACCAGCACTCCTACAAAGATGAATAGGAAGACTAATTGTGCCATAGCCTTTTCCTTGTTCTACCGGGCGGGACCAATTACCCGATCCTGTGTCACGTCCCTTTCAATGTATAAGACGTAGCACAATTTGATTTATCAAATCAAGATGCTTTGAGTTTCGATGCAATCACAGGCATCTTGCTATTGAAAAGGAAAAGATTATAACACTACAGTAACTTTACGCTGTCTCCCTCCTCTTAAGAAACTGACGACTACTTTTTCGCCGGCGCGATGGCGGCGCACGATACGTTGTAAGTCTTTGGGTTCGGTGACAGGTTCACCACCGGCAGCAATGATGATATCCATGCGCTTTAGCTCTGCGAGATCGGCAGGGCCACCACCGCGCACTTCGAGAACCTCCATGCCATATTGTTGCGTCAGATTGAGGCTTTGCCGCAGCCTGGCATCGAGCTGCACGCGCATTCCGCCAACACCCATAGATACGCTGCCCGGCCTGGCTTCGCGTCGCTGATTAATACGGGCAATCGCGGCCTTTACTGTATCCAGCGGGATTGAGAAACCAAGTCCTTGCGCCATCGGCATCATGGCCGTCGTGATGCCAATCACACGTCCCTGGCTATCGACAAGCGGGCCACCAGAATTTCCGGGATTGATGGAGGTATCCGTCTGAATCAGATTGGTCATTCTGCCGCGCACACCCGCACCCTCGAGCGTGCGACCCAGCGCGCTTATTACGCCCGCTGTGACGGTCCAGTTCAATCCATAGGGATTTCCGACGGCAATCACCAGTTGACCTACTCTTAAAGGGGTGCGACCCAGTTCGGCGACCGGCAGGTGATCGGCGCCAATGCGCAGCACTGCTACGTCGACTTCGGGATCACTGCCAACCAGTCCGGCGTCAAAGGTCCGTCCATCGGCCAGGGTCACACGAATACGCCGCGCATTGGCAACAACATGGGCATTGGTCAAAATCTGACCATCCGAGGCAAAAATGAAGCCAGAACCTAATCCACCACCATATTCCGGGCGGGGAGCATAATACTGTCCATAGCGTCCCCCCTCGCGTTCTATATCAATACGTACAACTGCAGGTCCAACTTTTTCGGCAGCAGAGGTTACTGCGTTGGAGTACGCATCTAAAGCCTCTGCATCCTTCTCATTTGTACTCATCATCTGTGTAGTACTTTCTCGTGGAACCCACTCTCTCTGGCGTGCGTGCGAGGCAACGATTCAATGAGATTGATAGAGATTGTATCACATCTACTCGCAAATGTCATGTTTGGGGCGGGCATCCCCAGCGGTCGGACAGCCTCCGGTAGACTTCCCACCTTTCTGTGCGAGAATATTTGTTCAGCTCCATTCACGTGCATTCAACTTTATTCAATCTATTAGCTCTCACTTTGGCTCTCTCACGTTCCGGTATCCCTGGACGCGTGGGGGATCACTTTCGTGAAGTGGGATATCCTGTTGGATTTGATTCCTCTTTCTATGCTACGCCTTTGGCTCGTCCGAACGTAGACGAGGCTGTAACCAAACACGCATACCGCACAGGGAGGAGCCAGCTACAAGCTTAGCCCTGAGAACCTGGCACCGCCCGCCGATTTGCCAATGCGGCTCGTATCTCGTGCAGGGCTTCCTCAGGGCTGGCCGCAAAGCGCAGGAGATCGAGGTCGGCGTCGTCGATCACCAGGTGTTCGTCTACAGCCTGGATCACTGGACCCCAACACTCACCCAGAAGGATAAGTGGCAAGCCGCGCACCTCGGTCTGGCCCGCCGCCCAGACGATAGCCAGCTCTGAAAGGGTACCAACACCGCCGGGCAGGGCAACGACAGCCTCACAGTGCAGCAGATGGTTCAGGCGCATGCCGTAGTTTGCCGACCAGCGCAAATCAGTATTCCAGGGATTCGGCTCTATGTGCGTCCAGTGCCGCATGGGCAAGCCGATCACGTACCCGCCCACTTCGTGTGCTCCACGGCTGACTGCGGCCATGAGACCGCTATAGCCACCTGTCACGATAGTAAAGCCCTCCTGGGCGAGCAGCCGGCCTAGTTTGTGAGCTTGCGACCACCGGTCATCACTCTCGCTGAGGCGTGCAGAGCCTATAACCGCCACCTCAACTCCAACAGTTCGTGCAGGCTTGCTCTCGTGCATCGCTGTATCTTCACTCATACTGGCTCTCCTTGTATGATCTATCAGCCGCTCGTTACCGCGAGGTCAAACCGTGGCATCAGGATCGCCGGATATGTGCTTGTCCCCGGCGAATAACCCGGCACCGGCATGGATAAGGTCTTGCTACCAGTTGCCTCCCTGTTATGGGAAAGCCAGGTGGACGATATTCTGATGGGCTTTGTAGCTCTCGATGAAGAAGCGAAAGCGGTCAGTGCGGTATAGGACGCGGGCGTATTCAACGGGCAATTGGTCGGCATCGTAGGAAACTCCTGTGATGAGCAGGGCAGGACTGTGTACTCGGATGCCGAGTAAGCCGGCATCCTCCGCCGTGCAAGGAACGACTTCCAGGTAGTTCTCGGCGCGTAATAGCTTCACCTGGTAGTCTCGCTCCAACAGGTGATACAAGGATTGCCCGGTGAATTCCGCCTTTAACAGGCTGGGGAAGCGAGACTGGGAGAGAAAAGAAGTAATGATGGTAGCAGGCTGCTTATTCAAGAAAAACAGACGTTTGAGTAAAATCGCTGGCTCACGCTCACCTACGCGCAGCTGGGCGGCGACATCAGGTGGGGGGCTGATGCTGGCCTGGGAGATCACCCGCACTTCTGGTTGGATGCCTTTACGCCGCATACTTTCGGTGAAGCTCGTGAGAATGCTGATCGTCTCCTCGATTTTAGGACCGCACACGAAGGTTCCTTTCCCCTTGGATCGCTGTACATAGCCCTCGCTCGCCAGTTCCAGAATCGCCTGCTTTACCGGGGCCTGGCTGATGCCAAGTGCCTCGGCCAATTCTTTCTCGGTCGGCAGTTTATCGCCTGGGCGCAGTATGCTGGCTTCGATCTGTCGCAGGATAGCTTCTTTAATCTGGTGGTGCAATGGTACGGGACTTCCACGGTGAATCACAATCGTCTTTGCTTCGCCTGCCGCCTGTACTTCCCCGGCAAGCCGATCTCCCGATGCATAGAAACGTTCGCTTTCTGGCATGTACTTCTTCTCCAGGATCAATTTATACGGTAATCGCACCTAGATACATATGTCGAGAGCAGGGAGCGTGCGGCTCCTTACCCACGGACCAGTTGACAGGCCTGGACACCTTTGTGATTGAGCGTCACCAGGGCGCCATCGAGACTGCCATCGCCATAAGTACTACCGGGGTTGATGCACGTCGTGCGGCCAATGCGCACGATGCCGCGCGATTCATGGATATGCCCATGGAGCGAGAGAACTGGCTGTACCCGCTCGATCACCGTGCGCACCGCGTGGCTTCCGACGGGTATCATGCGCGGTTGCCCACCCTCCAGTACGACCGAGAGGTCCGCTCGGAGTTCGGGTGCGGTGTCAAGTTTTGAGCGATAGGGTGGGCAATGAAGGTTAAAGATGAGGCCGCGCTGTGGGTCCACGCGAGCCAGCATCTGCTCAATCCGGGCCTGCAATTCCTCCTCCGAGCACTCGCGGGGCGAATGCCAGGGTGTGAAAGAGACGTAACTGGTACTGATCATTTGAAAAGCGCCTACATCGACGACTCTGCCATCCGGATTGCACAGGAAGCGCCTACCTGCAAGCACATCGTCTACGAAAAATCCATCGTCATTACCTGCCATCATATAACATTGCACACCAGTGCCGCTCAGTCGCTCTTCGGCAAGGGTAAGCCACTGTTCGAGCGTCTCCACCATCAGTCGCTCAAAGACCATGTTAAGGTAATCCTTGTCGCTAGCCAGGCGCTCAAATTCGTCCTGGTCACAGCGGTAGGGATAGAAACCGTTGAAACGGATGCGCTTCTCCGCCTCATCCAGTTCATCGGCGTGGATCGGGTGGCTGGCGCCAAGGTAGGTGAATTCGTACATATTATTCGCCCGTGTGACGATTGGCACCATCGCTTTGCCCGTGATATCGCCTCCCATGATGAGTACCTGCGCACCATAGAATCTGGCGGCATTAAGAAACTTGCGAAAGCATTTCTCGGATCCGTGGATATCGCTGCTAAAAAATAGTTTCAGTTTCTCAGCCATAGCCTCTTATTCCTCTCTCATCCTGCCGCGCTTAGAAAGTAGCGAAGCCGTTGATCTCTCTCTTGCTTAAGTGAACCTAACGCATGCATCGCGCCAAAGTCTTCGATGACTAGCGAGGCTGAGACCGTGCCACAGGCAGTAGCTACCAAAGGTGAACCATAGCAGATCAAGCCCGCGAGGAAGCCCCCACAGAAGGCATCACCAGCCCCTGTTGGATCCACTACTTGTGCCGGAAAAACCGGTAGGCGGTAGAGATGCCCACCCTGGGCTGAACGCGTAAGAGAACCGCGCTCACCGAGCTTGATGCTCACCAGCGGGCAGCCTTGCATACAAAATCGGGTAGCGGCTTCTACGCAGTCTTGCCTGCTGCTTGCTTCTCCCAGGGCACTTGCGATTAAGTCAACCTCCAACTCGCTGGGTAAAAATATCACGCCCCGCCGCAGCATCTCCAGCAGGGTATCAATGCAATCTGCTACATCTTCCTCATACGGATCCAGTGCAACGAGTGCTCCTTGCCGTATAAAGGCGGCTACCAGCGCCCCCTGTAGCGGTGTGGGCATAGCCGCCACGTGATAGGCCGCAGCGCCTCGATAGGCCACTGGTAGATCCTCGCTCTCAGGAGAGAGTTCTGCCAGGCGATCAGGCGGCGTGAGATGAATGAACCGCCGATCATTGGCACTCTCGTAGAGAATACGATAGTGTACCGTTGGCCCGCTGCAGCGACGAATACCAGCAGTATCAATGCCAATCCGTTGAAGTTCATCGAGATAAGCCTGCGGGTAATCCTCACCAACACGGCTGAAGATGCCGACGCTAACATCCCACAGGCGAGCACCGATGGCCGCATAAAGCGCATCGCCACCCGGTGCGCACTCAATGCATTCCTTTCCAGGTAAGATCGTGTCGTCCAGCGTAATATTGCCAGCAATCACGAGATCGAGGTGTCCACTACGGTTACTCATAGAAGCTCCGCCACTAATACATGCTGCCGGGCCGCTGCAGAAAACGACGCCGGTGGGATCAGACCGCTCTCCGTTACGTAGGCATGCACGAACTCACCTGGCGTCACGTCGAACAGTGGAGAGTATACCTCTGTAATGCTCTCCACTGTTCGACGTGACGCCAGTGCCTGCCCGTAGACAGAGGGAATGGAGAGTTTCATCAGCTCGGTTGGGCAGTAAACGGGTACGCGAAAGTAATGGGCTGTGATGGCCAGAGGCAATGTACCTGTCGTGTTGATCAGTTCACCACTGGCCAGTACGGCATCGGCCCCTATAAGGAGCATATCAACTTCACCAGTGGCCAGAAGCGTACCCGCAGCCAAATCATCGACTATGCGGGCCTCGTGACCAAAGCTGGCAGCCTCGTGAACTACGCGTTCACCATCCGAGCGTGCAGCATGGCAGACGGTGGCATAGACAGACAATTTCTGCCCGCACCCTGCGCAGTACTGCAAGGCATCCATTACTGTACTGCTATAATCATGCACCAGGACGGTCTCGACCACGCCGAGGATGTTGGCCAGAAAAGTTGCGATTCGCTGTTTTGCCTGCTGGCAGGTTTCCAGCAGGCAGGAATAACGCTCTTCCAGCTCGGTTTGTACCTGTGCTATTTCAGGCTCGTTGTGCAGCGGAACAACCAGTAACCATGCTGTTCCGTTCAGGAGGGCAGCCTGGTAAGGCCAATCATCAGTCAGCAACTGTCGTACCTGGCGCAGCCGGTCAAGTAACGCCCCGGCGCTTGTTGCGTCTGCCTGCCTAGCGAACCGGGTCAAAAAGGCTGCCGTGGTACGCAGGCGAACACTTGAGCCTAGCGCCTTCTTACTCCAGAGCAGATCGAATATCTCTTGTAGCGGAGGGGCCAGCCCAGCGCGGAGGTGTACTGCCGCTTGTTGCCGGTCGCTTTCACCAACTGCCATCGCTATCTCCTTTGTCATTAGAAGAACAGATTTGGCCTCTTGACAAAGGGCCTATGAGAATATAATATTATTATAACATTATGATTTGTACCTGTCAAGAAAAAGAGTCTGCCATCTAATTCTTGCAGCGGGCCTACGGCCCGTCAGGACGGGAGGGGAAGCAAGCGGGGACACCCCGCACCCCGGCAGGGGTGAACCCCCTGCACCCCGAGTTATGAGTGGATGTCAGAAAGAGTGGCCGGCGCTGGCGGTGTCGCGGCTTAAAGCGGCACGGCGCAGAAAGGAGGCAGATAGGGTCCTAATTTCCATTGCCTGATCAATTTCCTTCAACATCGTCAGTACTGCTTAGCTATCTAGTGGAGGATGCCTCATGAAAGCCACAAGTATCAGACCGGGCGTTTTTGTGCGCCAGGCCACCGGCCTGGTCCGCAATGCTACAATGTGGGATGCCTTCTGGATGAATTCGATCGGCATGGCCCTGGGCATCGGAGTCGGGCTGATGTTCTTCCAGGGTCCCTATCTCTTCCCTGGTGGCGATGCGGTTATCGCCACGCTCGTAACCACGGTTGTGACCGCGTTTACCTACATCTATGTTTACGCAAAATTCTCCGCAGCGATGCCACGCTCTGGAGGAGATTATGTTTTTGTTTCCCGGGCCTTGCATCCTTTCCTGGGCTGGCTTCTTTCCTGGAGCCAGGGGATCTGGCTCATTTTCTTCTGGGTGGGGTTCGGCGGCTGGTTTATGGCCACAGGTATCCTGCCCGTCGCGCTCAATACTCTGAGTGCGAGCTTAAATCTCCCCATATTGGCCGAATGGGCAGGCGCTGTAGGAACTCCTCCCTGGACCATTGGCATTGGAGTAGTCGTCATCGCGGTCTTCTGCGCCATCCTCATTCCCGGGGGGCGCTTCTACTGGCGGTACCAAAAAGGCCTGGTGTTCTTGATGTATTTGAGCCTTATGCTGGCGGGGATTCTACTCGCTATCCATATCGGCGACTATGCCAGCCAGTGGAATGCATTCGTCGCTCGTTCGCACCAGGGCATTCCTTTTGACGATATCATCGCTAAAGCGCGCAGCCTGGGTTTTCACTACAACAACAGCTTCAATCTCGTCAATACCATCAGCCTCGTGCCGTTAGTTTTCTTTGTCGTTGGCTATGCCCAGGGTTCAGCGCAGATTGGGGCCGAGGTCAGGCAGCCAGCTCGCAGCCAGTTCGTCGCTATGGTTATCGCCTGCCTGGCTAATGGAGCAGCCCTGGCGGTACTCGGATGGCTACTCATTCAGGCGACGAGCAATGAGTGGCTGGCCTCTCTTGGATTCCTGGCTTTCCAGCACCCGGATGTGCTGGCACTCGCAAGCCAGCCCTATTATCAGTTTCTGGCGGGTATCCTCACCACCAGCCCGATCATCCTGATCCTGATGGCGCTCGGCTATATTGCGTGGGGTGTTGGCGGCCTGCCTCTGAGCATGATGCAGGCAACCCGCTATATGCTAGCCTGGTCTATCGATGGCCTGGTACCTGAAAAGCTCGGCGAGGTCAGTGATCGCTGGCATACCCCTGTACCAGCGATCATCCTCTGCTTCTTCACCGGTGTCGCCACGCTCATCCTGTTGACTTTTAACTCTACCGCATCGCTGCTCGGTTCGCTTATGGCTCAGGTGATCGCCTATATCCTCGTGAGTCTGGCGGGCGTGGTCTTTCCATACCGGCTGCGCGATGTGTATCAGAGTTCGGGCCCGCGCAGCATACTCGGGGTCCCGCTGGTGACCTGGGCCGGGCTGGGTGGTCTGATCTTCTTGCTGGTGGTGCTTGTGCAGTTTATCATCTTCCCGGTCTTTGGGGCTACCGGCACGCTCTCGCTGATCGTGACCTTCGGTATCTTTGCTGCCGGCGCTATCTGGTACTTTGCGGTAAAGTACATCCAGCGGGCGAGAGGAATCGATATCGCCCTGGCAATGAAAGAGATTCCGCCTCAGTAGCAGATAGCTGTTTTCTATTCCCCGCTCGGCTGGGCAGGTGGGCTTCCTTGCGATGTTAATGCCAGTCAAGTCAGGGGGCATGTGTGAGGGAGTCGTCTGACAGGAGTCTGGAGGAGGAAGAGCGTGTCATCAGTACGAAATTGGTCGCCTCTTGATTTGCAACCACTCTTTGCGCCACGGTCGATCGCGATCATTGGCGCCAGTGAGAAAACGGGCAAGCGCGGGCGTGAAGTGCTGGACAATCTGTACCGGGTGGGATTTCGCGGAGCTATCTATCCGGTGAATCCCCACTACGAGCGGATAAGCGGCCTACGGTGTTATCCCAGTGTCATTGACATTCCTGCGGAAGTCGAGGCTGCTGCTATTGCCCTACCAGCGGAAGCCGCGGTTGCTGCCGTGCAAGAATGTGCGCGCAAGGGCGTGCGGGCTGCCGTAGTAGTCGCCGCGGGCTTTGCGGAATCTGGCTCGTGCGGAGATCGGGCAGAAAGCCTGTATAATGGGGCTGGGGCAAACGTGACACACCCGGGTGCCGCGTTGGAGGCGGCCCTCGCTGCCTGTGCCAGGGAGAGCGGTATACTGCTTGGCGGTCCAAACTGCCTGGGGGTCTGGAGTCTACCTGACCACTGCGCCTACTGGGTAAGCAGCCCCCGGCAGGATAGCGCTTCACAGCTGGCTGCTGTCCTGCAAAGCGGGGCGCTCGTCTCTTCTCTGGCTGATCCAGCCGCCGAACGCGGATTGGTTTTTGCCATGCTTGCAACCGTGGGCAATGAGTCGGTGCTCACAGCAGGAGACTACCTGGCCTATCTAGTCGAGCGTCCCCACATTCGTGCGGTGGCCGTGGTGATCGAAGGCGTGCGCCGCCCACAGGTATTCCTGCACGCCCTGCGCCGTGCTGCTGCGCTAGGCAAGCCAGTTACCGTACTGAAGTTGGGGCGCTCTCTCGCAGGGCGCAAGGCAGCGCTGGCACATACGGCATCGCTTGCTGGAGAGCAGGCGGTAGTTGAGGCGGTGCTACGCCAGTATGGAGCGCTTCTAGTTCATGATCTTGATGAGCTCTTGGAGGTACTGGGTTTGCTTGAGGCTGGCCGATTGCCAAAGGGAGAGCGCTTTGCCGCGGTCACAGTATCAGGGGCTGGGGCTGGTTTAGTGGCCGATCTTGCGGGCGATGCAGGCTTAAGCCTGGCATCGCTAAGTAAGGAGAGTCAGGCGGCCCTGGCCGGACTTTTGCCCGGGCAAGCCATTGGCAACCCGTTAGATGTCGCGCGGGCGGGCGATGAAGCGGGGCTCTACCGGCATTGCTTTGCGATACTGGCCAGGGACCCGGGGATCGATTTGCTAGCGATGGCACAGAATACACCCTGGGGGCGATCTCCTGATGCCACCGCCTTCTATGTAGATCATGCCGCCGCGGCTGTCGCTGCTGCGTCGAGCACCGATAAACTGGTTTTCGCCTTTTCACTTACCTCTGGCGCGCTGGATCCGGAGGTAGCTGCGACGCTGCGAGCGGGCCATGTTCCCCTCTTACAGGGCGCACGAGAAAGCCTGAGAGCCGCTTCTTTACTGATACGCTATGCAAACTGGCGGCGCTCACTGCTGGCACAAGAAGAAACCACGGCATCCATAGTGAATGATAAACGCCTCTCCAGCGAGCGGTGGACGCGGGCGCGGGCATTGCTGCACCAGGCTCTGCAGGGGGTAGGTGAAAATGGTGTCTTATCTTACCAGGCCACCAGTGAGTTGCTCTCGATGTATGGGATTCCCCTGGCACGGGGTGTCCTGGTACGTTCGGCGAAGGAAGCCGCGGAAGTGGTGGCCAGTTGGCGACGCCCCGTAGCCTTGAAGGTGCTTTCGCCTCAGATCCCACATAAAACTGAGCACGGGCTCATCGCGCTGGATATCGACTCACCAGGACAGGCAGAGGCAGTCGCGCGGCGGTTGCTGGCGCAGGCACGGGGGCTGGCTGGCGAGGCCGCCACAGAGATCGAAGGACTGCTGGTGCAGGAAATGGCCACCGGTGGCCCCGAGCTCATTGCAGGCCTGGCACGCGACGAGCAGTTCGGGCTACTCGTTGTCCTCGGTTGGGGCGGCATGCTCGTGGAGGCACAGCGGGCTTTTACGCTGCGTTTGCCTCCAATTACACTCGAGCACGCTCACGAGATGATTACCGAGTTGCCCTATCAGGAGACGCTGCATGGCTACCGGGGACTGCCAGCGCTGGATATAGCCGCGCTAGCTTCTCTCCTACTGAAGCTGGCCGACCTGGCTCAAGAACTCGAGGAGGAAATCGAACATATTGATCTCAACCCTGTAATTAACTGCGGCGCCGAGCGTGGAGTGGTAGCCGTTGACGCTCTTATCACAGGCAGGAGATTGGCATGCAATGGAGTATCGGAGACACACAGGTAATGCTCATCAGCGCGGGCGCTTTTGTAGATGACGCTGCTCTCTTCTTCACAGGGAATACTTATCCAAATAAGCGCCCCCGGCAGATAACATTGGCGCTGAACTGCCTGCTTATCTGTTCTGGCAACAAACGCTTGCTCATTGATACGGGATTCGGAAATAAGCCGGGATGCTGCGATGACGTCGAATTTGTCAGCGAGGCACGCCAGCTCATGCAGGAACTGCGGGCCAGGGGTGTGGAACCAGGAGAAATAGATATAGTCATCAATACTCACCTCCATGCTGATCATAGTGGCGGGAATACCATCATCTCAGCCAGAGGGCTCGAGCCAGCCTTTGCGCATGCAGAGTATTGGATCCAACAGGGCGAGTGGGAAGAGGCCTTGAGCATTGAAAGTTGGCAGCGAGCGCTCTACCGCCCGGATGATTTTGCTCCATTGCAGTCAAGCGGTAGGGTCAGGTGGCTGCACGGTGATACGCAGGTGACACCTGGGGTGCGCTGCCTGGTGGTACCTGGGCACACTTCGTGGCACCAGTGCATTGAGGTGAGCAGCGCTGGGCGTTCGCTCCTCTTCCTGGGTGACCTGGCGCCAACCCGTCATCACCTGGAGCATCCCTCTTTGTGCTCAGCGGTGGATCTTGATCCACAGTTATCGGTTTCTAGCAGGCGGCGTTTCTGCCAGAAAGCAGTCGCAGAGCAGAGTATAGTGATCCTGGCTCATGAACCCGCTGCCGGGTACCTGATGCCTGGAAGTGACCAGAGGGAGGAATTTTGCTTTGTTCCCATCACACAATGTTCCAGTGCCTGATGACACCGGTACAACGTCATCGCCAGGTGAGGAAGTGGCGACAATTGCTTACGAAACTGTGCTTTACCGCCATTGGGGGCCCGTGGCGGAGATCAGCCTCAATCGCCCGCACGTGCTCAACGCTTTGAACCGGCAGATGGACCTGGATCTGATTGCGGCATTTGCTGTTGCTTCTGCTGATGAGGAGGTTCGAGCCATACTCCTTTCAGGGGAGGGGAGGTCATTCTGTGCGGGTGCCGATCTCAAAGAGCGAGCTGGCAGCCCGCCACCGCGCGTTGAATCCATCATGGAGGAGGTGCGGCAGGGCCTGGTCTTTACACACCTGTGGGAGCTGGATAAACCCACGCTTGCCGCTGTGCAAGGATACTGCCTCGCAGGCGGCTATCATCTCGCGGCAATGTGCGATATCATTGTGGCTGCAGAGAACGCTCGCTTCAGCGAACCCGAGATTCGTTTCGCGAATCCCCTGCTGGTTCCGGCTGTACCGTTTCAGCTTGGGCATAAACGAGCGCGCGAGGCGCTCTATAGTGGGGATTTTATCCCTGCCAGCCAGGCACAAAAGCTAGGCCTGGTGAGCCGGGTGGTGCCGGAAGCGCATTTGATAACGACTGCGCGACGCATGGCGCTGGCGCTGGCGCACTTGCCGCCGGCAGCAGTTCAGGCCCAGAAACGCGCACTGCGCTTTGCCGATGAGCGGCGCGGCTTTGGCACAACCCTGCGCGCTAACGCGGAGATGCTCGCTCTCACCTTGAGCTTGCAGCCGTACCTGGTGGGTGAGGATGCCGAAACGTTTCTGCGCACGGCTCGTGCAGAGGGGCTTAAGACGGCGATACAATGGCGAGATGCTCGGTTGCAAAATGCTGGCGTACCAGGTCACTCTCGGGATAGGCGGGCAAACGCTGAAGAGAAAAGCGTGGAAGCGGATCACATAGGGCTGCCGGATGAGCAGACGAGCCAAACAATGGAGGTAGGTAAGATAATGGAAACCTATCGAACGCTGGAATACCAGCTGGCAGGTGATGGCATTGTGAAGATCACTCTCAACCGGCCAGCTGTACTCAATGCGCTGAATCGGGAGCTGTGCCGGGAACTGGATGCCGCCCTGGCCCATGCCGCCACCCTACCCGGTGTGCGGGCCGTGATCCTAAGCGGGGCGGGGCGGGCCTTCTCGGCAGGCATCGATCTGAAGGAGCCTGAGGAGGAGCCGCTATCCGAAGCCAGAGAGCGACGCCACCTCCGGAGCCTGGTAGAGCGGTGTCTGGCCCTGTGGAACTTTCCGGTTCCCGTGATCGCCGCTGTGCACGGCTATGCCATCGGTCACGCCTGTGACCTGGCGTTGGCATGCGATTTCGTCATCGCGGCTGAAGATACGAAACTGGGGGTGCCGGAGATACGGCACGGAGGGGGGGTGGCTGCACTTTTCTATCCCTACACGCTCGGGATGCGGGCGGCAAGGTACCTTCTACTCACCGGAACACTCATCGCTGCTGAGCAGGCGCTACAATTCGGCATGATTAACCAGGTCGTTCCTGCCCAGCATGTGCAGGCCGAGGCACAGCGCCTGGCACAACGCCTGACGCTGCTCCCTCCTGGGGCGTTACGCCAGATGAAGCGGGCGATCAATCGCTCCTACGAGATGATGGGTTTACGCGATGCTCTGGAATACAACCTGGAGACGCTGATCCTCTCCCAGGTTGCGCAGCCCGCTGCTTACTGGGAAGAACAGCAGGAACGCATTGCCAGGGATGGATTAGCGGCTTTCTTGCGGCAGCGTGACCGGCCCTTTGAGGACCTCGATGGACCGGTGGCGGGTAGTTCATCATAGTAGCCAGGGGGCAGATTATGGCCATTCGTTTTCTCGTTATAGGCGGCATTACCATCGATACGCTGCTTGGCCTGGGGGGAGAGGAGCATTCCAGATGGAAGCAGGGGCTGCAAGCCGGAGATGAAGCGGAGAGGCAGGGCTCGGGGGCTATTGGAGCAGTCGTATGCGGTGGAAACGCAATCTATGCAGGTATTGGCGCCGCTATATGGGCTGATCAGGTCAGTGATATCGGGCTTGTTGGATGCATAGGTGCCGACTACCCGCGCGCCTGGATTGCTGCGCTGCGAGCATCCGGGATGAACCTGGCGGGAATAAGAGAACTGGATCGGCCGCACGCCTTAACCTGGCAGGCAAGCTATGACCGCCTGGGGCGGCGCCATGAGTGCGAGACCGGGGAGGAATTGTCAGCAGAGGCACGCGCCCACTTTCTTCCTGTGGCAGATGAACAGATGCCCCAAGAATACCTGGGGGCAGAGGCAGCTTTGTGTTGCCAGTATGAACTGGATAGGCAGTATCCATCCTGCCAGTTTTTGTATGAGCGCGGGATACGAATCTTTCTCGACCCGGATGAAACGCGTAGTGCCCAGCTCTCACGCAGTGGGTTGCGCAGGTTCTTGCAACCCGTCGAGGTATTCCTGCCCTCGGAGAGGGAGGTTCCCAGGTTTCTAAGCCGGTACCTGCCGTTTCAACCTGGCTATCTCGCACACAGGCTTGGAAGGTACGGGCCGGGCATTGTCGTTCTCAAGCTCGGCCAGCTCGGCTGCCTAGTGTATGATCGTACGCACCGCGCCTGTTGGCAGCTTCCACCCTGGCCCGGCCAGGTCCTGGATCCAACAGGAGCCGGTGACGCCTATTGCGGAGGTTTTATGGTATCCTATATCCAGACGGGTGATCCATATGAAGGAGCGCTCCGTGGGACGGTCTCGGCCTCATTCGTAATCGAGGACGTGGGAGCCTTACCCGCGCTACAAGCATTGCCCCGGCTGCGCCAGGAGGCGCCGGGCAGACTAGAACAGATGAGGAGGTTAGTACATGGAAGAGTATCCTGCGGAAGTGTGGGAGCGACAGCCTGATGGCCTGGGCATTGTAGCGGCACAAGCACCTCTCGTGCCGCTCATCGTCGATACAGTTAACCCGCAGGTAACCAGGTTGTTCACGCGGGAGGCAGTGCAGGGAATTTCGCGCATCTACCTGGTTGGCTGCGGGGATTCGCTCTATGCAGCTATGGCCGCTCGCTTTATGTTTGAACGCTATACTAGCATTGCCACGGAGCCGGTGGCGGCTCTCGAATTTTCGCGCTACCTGGTAGACTACATGCCACCTGGTTCCCTCGCTATCGCTGTATCTGTATCCGGTGGGGTCAGCCGCACGCTCGAGGCTGCCGAATGGGCCAAACGGCAAGGAGGGTGGGTCCTGGCACTCACCGGTCGAGCCGGCAGCAAAATCACCCGTATTGCCCAGGACAGCATTGTCCACTATGCAGCACTGGCGCACGATCCCCAGCGGCTAAGCACGCTTGGACTGGCCAACTTTGAGGCGAGCTTAATATCGCTCCACCTGATTGCCATACAAATCGGAATAAGTCTAGGGCGGGTCGACGCTGATGAAAAGACCCGTGTCCTTCAGGATTTGCGCGCCGTTAGCTTAGCTATGGATCAAACAGTGCAGGCCAATACTGAGCTCACACGGCGATATGCCGAAGAAGCCTCTGGAGCTGAGGCATTCTTTCTCCTGGGAGCGGGGCCAAACCATGCCACCGCTCACTTTGGTGCGGCTAAACTCCTTGAAGGGCCAAATCTGAACGGTGTGCCCCAGGAACTCGAAGAATGGGCCCATGAACAGTACTTCCTCACCCGCCAGGGCACTCAGGTGGTCATTCTCGCTCCGCCGGGACAGAGTATAGACCGGGCGCGAGAGATCGTGCACACAGTAAAGGCCATCGGCGGGTGCGCTGTCGTGCTCACTTGTGCGAGTGAGGCAGCGACTTTCGCCGGGGCCGATTACACCTTTCCTATCGTGGGAGAGGTACCCGAGGCTTACACGCCGCTGGCCTACGCGCTGCCCCTGGAGCAGCTAGCCATTCACCTGCAAAGCATACGCGGGCCCCTACCGGTGGCCAACGACGCGGAGGATCGCTACCGGCGGCAGGTAGTGCGCCAGTCCATCCAGCAGAGTACCATGCGGGCCCAGTAGGCCCTGCATGGCATGACGGCACGCCGTTACACTCTGGACGCGGCAAATGCTGCTTGCAGGTACAGAACCGGCAAGCTGAGCCCTTAGTCGCCTGTCAGGAGGAATACAAGCGGCGGGGCGCTCTACGCTCCATCCACTTTCCAGACGATCACCGTTGTATCATCATAGCCAACGGCGATGTAGCGCCCGTTGGGCGACCAGGCAAGGTTGATGGCGGACCCGTTGCTGATGTTGTGCTCTGGAAATTGTAGCGTCTGGTTGATGAACGTTTTTGCGGTATACTTTTGCAGCGCCGTCTGGATATCCCAGATATAGATACGCGGTGAACGTGGCAAGGATACCGCCAGGTAGCGCCCGTTCGGCGACCACGACATTGCCCAGATGTATGGTGGCTGAATATCGTTCTTGAGCAGCGGCTCATTGATTTGCAGCGTGAGCAGCTGTTTATTATGCGTCACATCCCAGATATAGACCAGGTCAAGGTCGGAGGTCGCCAGCACGCCAGGAGTGGCCGGCGACCAGGCCTGACACTCATTGCTGATCAAAGGGTTACTACCAAACTGTGGCCGGTTAATCATCGTGAAGGTTTGCAAGACGTTCCCGCCTGCCACATTCCAGATGACCTCCTTGCTGTAATCAGTATGCCCCGCCAGCTTTGAACCATCAACCGACCAGCTTAATGCGTCGAGGAAGCCGGCATTGTTACTGACGGTTGGGTCGAAATAGCTCAGCGTACTCTGCGGACCATTGAGATGACCAGCTTGCCAGAGCGAGCATTTGATGCCCGGTGAGTTGAAATCATGTACGGCAAATATATTACTGCTCGGAGACCATGCTACTAGATCATATTTGGGGGTTAAAATATTGTTGGACTGGCTGCTATCCGTATAAATTTGCGGCGCGGCGTCGCTGTTGGTATTGATAACATAGACATTTTGATCGAGCACGACAGCAGCGATCATACGCCCATCGCTTGACCAGGAAAAAGCGTTGGGAAGTACCTGGTCTGGCAGCTTCCAGCTGTGTGCAGGTGTGATAAGCGTCTGCTGGCCGCTAACGGCGGGAAGCAGCGCGCCGATATCCCATAGTAAGACCGACGAGTCTCTACCTCCGCTTGCCAGGTAACGCCCCGTCTTATCCCAGGCCACCTGTGCTACAGCGCCCTTGTGCGCCACCAATGAGAGCAATGGAATACCTGGAATAAACTTCTGCGGCCCAGGAATGGGGGTCGGAGTAGACCTGGGCACCGCACCCTTACCGGTGGTACTATTATGCGTTGTCATGATGCCTGAATGCGAATGCAGGTAGTAGAAGAGTGCGCCGCCCGCTCCAATTGCTACAACCGCCGCCCCTGTAGATCCTATGAGCAGCGAGCGCCGCGATATCCTCTTACCCGCTTTACTTGCTGTACTAGATACTACAGGCGAAGTCGGGGCCTTCTGCGTCTGCGCGATAAATGGGGCAGCACCTTCCTGAGCAACTGTATTCGTCATATTGATTGGACCGGAGAAGGTGAGTCTGGCCTGACCACTGTAACGCTTGCTCCACGGTGCGAGAATGGTTCCTTCAGCATCGGTGATGGCATGCGGGCCTTGCCATTTACCCTCCAGCGCGTCGACCAGCTGGACGCAGGATGCAGGTCGATCAATGGGCCGCTTCGCCAGTCCCCACAACAGCGCCTGCTCGACGACAAGCGGCATAGCTGGATTGAACAGGCGTGGGCGGGGCGGCTCCTCCTCGACCTGCTTGCGCAGTACGCTGAGCATATCGCCCTGGAAAGGTAAATGGCCTGTCAAAAGCAGGTAAGCAGTCATCGCCAGGCTGTAAATATCGCTGGCGGCCACAGCATGCCCTTGCACTTGTTCGGGGGCCATATATTCGGGCGTACCTGCCCCGCTATGCGTGCGACCGGCAAAGGTAGGGCTGGAGAGTAGCTTGGCGATGCCAAAATCGGCCAGGAACAGCCAGTTCTGTTGCAGCAGCATATTGGCAGGTTTGATGTCGCGGTGCAATACCTGCTTGCTGTGCGCATAGTCGATAGCGCTGGCCGCCTGCCGCAGATATGATAGCGCCTCAGCGGGTGGAAGCGGTCCACTAACGGCGAGGATACGATCGCGAAGTGAACCGCCCACGATGTTCGGCATGACGAGATAGGCGACAAGGGTGTTTGTATCGACCTGCTGCTCGCCAAAATCGTGTACTTGCAAGATGTTGGGATGTTCCAGTGCAGCAGCGGCACGCGCCTCGCGTTCAAAATCTTCCAGGAACGCGCGTCCGTTCGCCACGTCGATAGGTAGCAGCTTCATAGCGACCTGGCGGCGCAGTTGGCCATCTTCGGCCAGCCAGACTTCACCCATGCCGCCTCGCCCTAGCAGGCGTATGAGCCGGTAGCGGCCGATCATCCAACCGCGCCAATCCCTCATAGAAAGCAGGTTCATCATCTTCTCGTCATCCTAGCCAGCGCGAACTATTCCAGATGTAGATAGTCGCATTGAGGTCATTGTACCCCGCCGCCAGCCATTGCCCATCGTTTGACCATGCCAGGGCTGTTATCTCCGCTTTGCCTTGCTTCACGTCCTTGAGTGTACCGGGGATAGTTGCCAGTGGGAAAGCATTGCCGGAGCTACCAGGATAAAATTTCCAGATGTAAATGTTGCCCTGGTCATCACCCGCCGCGAGCAGATGGTTGGTCGATGGCGACCAGGCCAGCCCACGCAGGTTTGTGTTGACGTTATCCGGCAGTTGAGGCGGCGCTACCTGGCTATAGTTGTCCTTCGCATTCCAGATGCTGATAGAGCTTGAATTGAGCGTGTGGTCGTCGCTGAATGCCGCGACGAAAGCTCCATCGTTTGACCATGTGACGCCAGATACCCCGTACAGAGCCGGTGTATTCACCACAAATTTTAAACCCGGTGTACTGCCAGATTGTACTCTAGCTATTGTGACACCTTCAGTAGCATTGTTGGGATCGGCACCGTTTGAAGCAAACGCCAGTAGCGAGCTATCGAATGGCGAAGCAGCCATCGGAACATATGGATCAAGGACCGGGTCGTTGATGTAGCCCGTCAGCGTAGACATCCCCAGTGCTCTAGCACTTGTCGCCGGATCAAACAGCTCATATTGTGAGGTGAGCTGGGTGCTGTTGGGATTGGAGCTGGTAACGTTCACACCCGTTACCAGGTAGTGGCCCGCCCAGGCCATACCGGCAAGAATGTTGCTACCGCTGACCTTAAGCGGAGCACTGAGGCCGAAGGCGTTGGCGCTCAGATCATTTTTATAGACCGCAACATATGCATTCGAAAAATCGACACTGCCATTGCCAGGGAGTACATTGCCCACGGCAATGGCTGAGCCATCAGGCGACCAGCAAAGCGTCAGCAAGATATCAAGCGCGCCAGGTGACTGGGTAGCAAGGGGCTGCACTTTGACCATCGAGCCTGCGAGCGCGGGAATATTCCAGCGAATAACCTGCCCATCAAAACCGACTGAGGCCAGGGTGGTTGTGGCCTCTTGCGAAGGCGACCAGGCCAGTCCACAGACGGGCTTATTATGGCCGAGCAGGACGAAATCCGGATTCCTCAAATTGCTTACCGCGCTCCTCGTTGGCGATGAACGCGCATTTGGGTTCGGGGTTCTGTTCGCACGGGGTGAGCCAGCCACCTGATTTTGATGTGAGGCAAACACCCACGTACCGGCACCAGCTGCCACCAGCAGCGCCGCCGCGCCACCCATCAGCACCTTACGCCGCGAAATGCCCACCTGCTTGCCACTTCCCTGTATGCTACTCGACGGCACAGTGCCGGTATTGCTGGCAGCAACCACATTTGGCGAATCGACCCGAGCTGAATTGAAAGCCGGCACTGTGCTAAATGGTATACCAGACGTGGAAGGCTGCACCGAGTTGAAGTAAGTCACCTCGTACGGCGAGCTGGAGATCGCCTGTTGCAGCATACCTACAAAGGCCCGCGCAGAGGGAGGCCGCCGCGCGGGGTCCTTTTCGAGCCCTTGCAATAGCACTTGCTCGACGGCAGGCGTGATGTATGGGTTGATCTGCCTTGGTGGCGGTGGCGGCATCATAATGTGTTGTATCGTCGTGGCATAGGGCGTTTCGGCTCGGAAAGGTACCCGTCCGGTGAAGAGCTCGTAGGCGATTACTACCAGGCTGTAGTTGTCGCTGGCGACGCTTGCCTGTCCCTGGGCCTGCTCGGGGGCCATGTATTCGGGAGTGCCGAAGCCCATGCCCGTCTGTGTCAGGTGGCTCTGATCGGTCAATATACGCGCAATACCAAAGTCTGCCAGCAATAACCAGTTATCCACCCGCAACAGCATGTTGGCAGGTTTGATGTCCCGGTGGATGACGCCCTGCGCGTGGGCATAGTCGATGGCATCAGCCGCCTGCCCTAGAAACTGAACAGCCTCTTGCTGCGACATACTGGCACGGTTATTCATGAGCCAGCGTATACGGTCAGCGAGCGAGCCGCCCTGCACGAATGGCATCACCAGGTACGTAATGGATTGTCCACCCACCAGCGGTTGCTCACCGAAATCATGCACCGGCAGAATATGGGGGTGATTGAGCGCGGCCGCCGCGCGCGCTTCGCGTTCGAATCGCTGTAAAAATTCCTGGTCGCCCTGATTATGCACCGGCAGCGTCTTGATAGCAACCTGGCGGTGCAATCGTGGATCTTCCGCCAGCCAGACTTCACCCATACCACCTTGTCCGATGCGCTGCAAGAGGCGGTAGCGACCAAGTGTGTTCTGCCGAGTCCCAGGCGAGCTGGTTGAACCGGTTAAGCCTGGTGAACCCTGGGGAGAACCGAAATCCTTTGACATACTGATCTTCCTTGCATTACCACGTTTTTTGTGGAATTGCCCATTACTCCTGCATTTTCCAAAATGAAAGACGAATTCACGCGGTAAAGTTTGTATGAATAATTCCTCATCTGGTACTTTCTGGCCTGTCGCTCGCTTGCTTGAGACATTTAACCACGCAGATCAACAGGTGCCTGTTAGCAGCAAAAGAACAACACGGGGAAGAGTATTCCTAAGTAGCCTGCAACACGTTTGCAATCGCCGAGACCAGCGTCTGCAATTTAAAAGGCTTGGGGACCAGGCTGGCACGTGGGGCAATTTTCATGGCATTTGCCACCTCACTATCGGTGGCAGCGGTACAAAAAATGAGTGGGAGAGAACGGGTTTGAGGGTGAGATTGCAGGCGATGAAGGACCTCTAAACCGGTAATATCGGGCAAATGAAGATCAAGGATCAGTACCTCAACAGGCAGGGTCGATCCTTGTGTAACCTGTATATCACTATGAGGCATCTTCCCAGAAAACAATGCCTGCAAGCATTCCCTGGGATGCCCATAAATAGTAACCTGGTGACCGGCAAAATTCAGCATAGTCGCACAGAGCTTCGCTACCCGGTCATTATCTTCCAGCAGACCCACTCTGGCCATACCAGATTAGTTGCTCCTCATTTGCGATTTATAACCTTAACGTTTAAATTGTAAAATTTAAACGTGGAACCTGTCAAGCGGCACTGGTACTCTTAGAGATATTGATGAGCGAAATTGAGCCGCGCACATGACTCTCTCGACGTCCGGGCACATCTGCTGTACAATCAAGATGCACGCACCAGTGTACTATCCTACTAGAAAACGGGCTGGAATAGTCAATGATTGAAGACAACAATGTAAAAAAAATACCCGTCAGCGTCGTGCGGTTTGGCATAGGAAAAGAGATACAGCTTTATCTTGACGAGCTGGTTGTAACCGGGCCGGAGGAAGATCAAGAGCTCCATGTACAACTCTCAGCCATTAAACGCCTCATACTGATGCCAGGAGACCCCAACCCGGCCAAATTAGTGCTGATGGCAGATCTGGATGACGACACGACCATCATCCTGGTCGAAGGAATGACCAACGCTAAGGATTTTCGGGCTATGATACCTCACCTGGTTGAGCTCATCCCTGATTTACAGCTTGATCCGCCGGATATGAGTGAGCAACTGCGCCAGGCACTCAATACAAAACGGGCCTGGACTCTTACCTGCTATGGCACATTCTTGCTGGTCTGTATCTTGCTCTTCGCACTCTATCTCGTGGTAGCCTATATCGGTGCGCACCATTAGCATGTAAGAAAGCGAGCAATGCTATGCCTGATGGCGATGGAGTCTTACTTGTTCCTGAGATGAGTCCTGATGCCAGGGTGCGTGTTTTTCGTCGCAGTTTCTCCGCGCTCGAAGAGTTCGAAGGGTTTGAGGTCGATGCTTATGCTATCATCACCGGCCGCTACGTGGTTGTTCTTGATACGATGCTTTTCCCTGATGATGTCGCGATGATGCTGCAATCGCTCCAGGAAGAACTGGCAGAGCGCCAGCTTCTGTGCGTCAATAGTCATGCCGACTGGGATCATGTCTATGGCAATGGCTATTTCACCGGCGCGCATGCAGCGCCAATTATCGCTCATGAACACTGCCGCGCGCGGCTGCAATCGCAAGAGGCCAGAAACGAACTGGCGGATTTCCAGAAACGCTATCCCATCTTCGCCGGTGTTGCTCTTGTGCCCCCAACCATCACATTCACCCAGGGCCTCGCGATTCATGATGGTAATCTGACCATTCAGCTTTTTCCGGCTCCGGGGCATCGCCCCGATCATATCGCAGCCTGGGTGCCCGAGCTACGATTGCTACTGGCATTCGATGCCGTGGAAATGCCCATTCCTTCAATAGAGAATGCTGCTGGTGCGCCCTATATGTTCGCTACATTGGAGAGCCTGATCGCATTGCAACCGCAAGTTGTGCTTTGTTCGCACAGCAAGACGACCAGCCCCCAGCTTATTCAGGATAACCTGAGCTACCTGCGTGAAATCGAACAACGCTGTCACACAGTGATCCGAACCCACCGCCCGGACGCGGCGGAACTCGCGCACCCATCAGCATTGATCAACTATCCATTTAATGAAGTAAGTGCAGCGGTAACCGCCCCGGTAGATCGCACATTTTACGAGCAGGTTCACGAGGATAATATCCGCGCCATTATGGAGTGGTTGATGGGCTAGTCGTCTATTTCGCCAGCATCTTTATACTCATTTCCCTGCTCACCAACCTCTAACCCTGGCGAAACCATGTGCCCATTTTTCGACTGGATCGTACCTTCGGGCACGGCTCTATATTGTTCAAGCGACTCAGGCGATCTTTCAACGATACGCTCCGGCTTGAGCATTCCTCGTGATCGTCGTCTCCCACGCGAGATCAGCACAAAGAGCAGGTAGAAAAATAATAAAATCACCAGAATGGGGATGAGGCGATCAATGCTGAAAGGTCCACTGCTCCCCGGATAAATATATATGCCCCTGGCCGCGGCATACAGTTGACTATAACCACTTGCCCCTTGCGCCAATGCATACACAGCCTGGTCTGTGGGGATACCGGATGCGATCCCACCCCACGTTTGCCCGCTATCCGCGCTTCTCAATACGCCTATATCCGTCGCGATATAGACGGTAGTGGCCTGCGAATAATCAATGAGAATTGCATGAACGCCGATTCCAAGGAGCGAATCCTTGCTCTGTGACCAGTGCGCGCCAGAATCGGTTGAAAGGTAAAAGCCATGGTCTGTGCCCGCATAGATCAACCCGGCAGCCCCTCCACTAACATCCGCCGGGAGTATGGTGTTAATGATATCGCTGCTAGGAATACCATTATTCAATAGCCGCCAGCCCGATCCTCCATTGCCCGATTGATACACGCCCATATCCGTAGCAGCCCATAACTGATGTGTATTTGGGTCATAGACCAGGTCATTAATCGTGTCTCCAGTGGGCAGGCCGGCGCTGATATTCGACCAGCTCGCCCCATTATTTGCGCTTTTGAACACACCATGACGGGCTGTTCCTACATAAATATCGCTGGCGCTATTGAGATCAAAAGCAATGGACGTGAAACTGCCTGCGGGTAGGCCGCTACCAGGGCCAGCAATATTGCTCCAATGCTGAGTTCCACCCACGCTTGCATAAAGTCCGGCACCGGTCGCGGCGTAGAGCTTTTTCCCGGCATCATCGAAAGCGAGGGCGTTAACGCCGGTTGGTACAGGCAAACCTGCACTATCCTGCACCCAGTTCTGACCAGCATTGGTAGTGGTGAATACGCCGTTTTGCGCATCGCCCGCATAGATATCCTGCAAATTGTTGGGGTTCACAGCAAGGGCGCGGATATTTTGATTCTGCAACGCACTTGCCTGCCACGTGCCCCCGGCAAAAATGCCTACAGTGGTGCCACAAGCCGAAAGCAGGACCAGCAGCGGCAACAGGAGCAGCAAACGACTATTACGAACTCTTTTCATGAACCCGGCCATGGATGTTTCCCTATATCAAGCTTCAGTCCTCGCGACGAATTACCCGGCTCATATATACAACGGTCTCATGTACCTCATAGCCCCTGGGCAGCTTCACGGCTCTGTTGTCCTGCTGCGTCAAGATTTCGCGCAGGTTGCCAGCAGTCAACGATGGCAACAATTTTGTAGCTTTGCGCGAGGAGTGTGTCATACGTGCCAGCAGGCTGCGGCGTACTAATTCCAGGCCGAATCCAAAAGCCACAGCGCCAACGCCAGCAGCGACACGCGGCAATTGCGGGTTGTTCAGAATGGCAGGCAGGTTAGAACGAGTGGTAACCAGGCTCGTTGATGGCCTGGCCAGTTCGGTCCCGCATTCATGGCAAAACTGCTCACCAGCCGAATTATTGGCATTACAATTTGGGCAAAGCACTTCACTTCCTCCTCTAAAATTCAAGGGCATCCTTCAGCGTAGCTATTTCCTTTTTTCCAATATCTCTGCAATTGCATCGATTACAATTGCATTCTCATCAATCGTATTATAAAAGTATGGAGAGAGTCGCAACAACCCCGGACGGAAATCGGTGATAATGCCGCGGGTCAGGAGCGCCTCGACAATCTCTTCGGGGCGCTCGAACTGGAGCATCACAATCGAACTGCGACGTTCCGGCTGCTGGGGCGCGCGCACATTCCAACCACGTTCACGCGCGCGGTTAACCAGGTCATTGGTCAGGTAGCGCGTCCTCTCACAGATTTGTTCGACGCCGATTTCCCTCACGATATCGAGGCCTCCATTGGCCGTGTAAATGGTTGGGACAGCAGGAGTACCCATCTCAACTCGCGCCGCGTCGTCACGAAATTCAAATTCGCGCGTTTTGAACTTGAATTGCTCCTTATGCCCAAACCAGCCTGTGATGGTTGGTTGCAATTGTGATAGTAATCCCTCTCGAATATAGACAAGTGCTAACCCCGGACCACCCATTAACCACTTGAGTGTGCCCGTTACCAGGAAGTCAATATCCAGGGCATGCACATCGATGGGAATCTGACCGGTTCCCTGGTAATCATCAATCAGGATATACGCGCCATTTTTATGCGCGATATCCGCAACCGCTTTCACATCCTGAATATAGCCGCTGGTAAAGAAGACACGCGAGGTAGCCACCAGCGCCGTCTTGCTGTTAACCTCCTTTTCAAACAACTCGGGCGGCGTATAAATACGGTCAGGACTTTCAACAAAGCGGCATTCGACCCCCAGGCGTTCTTTTACGAGCCATTGATAGGCCAGCGTGGGAAAGTCCATATCGGCCAGCACCACCTGGTTGCGCTTACTGTAATCCAGGGCTGTAGCGATTGAACTGATGGCAGAGGAGACACTGGGGGCAATCGCAACCTCACTCACCTGCGCGCCAATAATCGAAGCAAATTTTTCGCGAACTTTGGCAATTTCTCCCATCCAGATTTCATACCATGCGTGCGCTCCCCACTCATTCCACATTTCCTGAAACTGCGCCAGCCCTTGCATGGAACGTTCCGAAAGAGCGCCCAACGAACAACTATTCAAATACGTTTTGCGCTGCAAAATGGGAAATTCTGCGCGATATTTCAGCAGTTCTGGATGTTCAACGGCACCTGGGGCTGGGAAATACTTGCTCGATTCGCTTATTGTCATCGTAGATTTTGCTCCTTTGCAACTTCTATGAGGAACCTTTCTCCTGGCTGGTTCAACAACACTTGAACCGGTTTGCCTGCTCTGCCTACACAGAGCAGGCGGATTACTCTCTATTGTACTCTTTATGTGTAAGATAATCTATAGTTCTCGCCAGCAAACTCGCGGCCCTCTCGACATCATCTTCCGTTGTCCAGCGCCCTAACGTTAGGCGCAAGGCGCCAAGCGCCCTCTCTCTCGACATTCCCAGCGCCATCAGTACAGGGGATGGATCGGTACTGCCCTCGTGACAGGCCGAGCCGGTGGAACTGGCGATTTCCGGAGTAGCTGCCAAAGCCTCTTCGCCCACAACCCCCTCTATGCTGATATTGAGCGTATTGGGCAACCGCTCGGTCATATGACCATTCAGGAGTACACGCGCCGGAATATATTGTTCCAGTCGCTGCTGCAGGCGGTCGCGCAGCTTTCGTATGCGGTCCTGGCTCTCCGCAAGCTGTTCTTGCGCAATCATGCATGCCGTTTCCAGCGCCACCATATAGGCGACGTTCTCGGTTCCCGCCCTGCGCCCAGACTCCTGGCCTCCCCCGTAGATGACCGGTTCTAGCTGGAGTCCTTGCCGGATGTAAAGCGCACCGATTCCCTTCGGCGCGTAGACTTTGTGGCCGGCAATCGTCAGCAAATCAACGCCCAGCTCATCAACGCGTGTAGGAATCTTGCCGGCGGATTGAGAAGCATCGGTATGCACCAGCACACCACGCCGGTGCGCGATCTCCGCAATCTGTTTGATGGGTTGCAATGTGCCGGTTTCATTATTAGCGTGCATAATGGTGACCAGCACCGTTTTGTCATTAATCGCGGCTGCAACCTGCGCAGGATCGACCTGCCCATAGTCATCCACAGGCAGGTACGTGACATGAAAGCCATGCAGCCGTTCCAGGGCACGACAGGTATTGATTACCGCCGGGTGTTCTGTCGCCTGCGTGATAATATGGTTGCCGAGGCGCCGCCGTGCCAGCGCTATGCCGCGAATGGCAAGATTATCGCTTTCGGAGCCTCCTCCGGTGAAGGTGATCTCTGAGGGAGAGCAGCTTAACAGGCTGGCAACCTGTTCCCTGGCGGTATCTACAGCTTCATGTGCCGCGTGCCCATATGCGTGAGCACTCGACGGATTGCCAAAATGGATGGCCAGGTAGGGTAACATAGCCTCAACGACTGCCGGATCAACCGGCGTGGTGGCATTGTAATCGAGATAGATAGGACCGTCTTGCAGACCTGGATGTATCTCCATATCGATAACTCTTTTCTACTGTGCTACAAACTGCTGGGGAAGTCCCCATATCACGTGCCCGGAAATTTGAAATTCCAGCATGCCATCTCTCGCTATAGAAGTCACTACTTCTCTGATCTCCCTATCAAAAGCAGCGGCCATCTCGTCGCCCATGCGTTCTCGTGACAGGCCGTTCCTGGAATGATACGACTCAATATAATCGTCTATGGATTGGACAAAAGGCACAGGAGCCGTTTCTTTCTCCCCGGCTTTCTGAAAGAGGCCGCGTTTTTCCAGTTCCTCTATCAAGTCATAAGGCTGGAAGTAGCGGTTCGTTGAGTAACGGCTTATGATGGGGCCAATCTTACCATCCCACCACTCGGATGATGCTTCCGTTCCCACTATTGCCACAAATGCGTCCGGCAAAAGCACCTCCCGAAAGCGCGCCATAACCACGTACCAATCCATCCAATGTAGGCTGGCGCCGGCAGTCACCAATCCATATGGCGGTGAAAGAGGAGCCTCCTCGACCGGCCCTAAAATCCAGTTGAGCTTTGGATTATCGCCGCCCGGTAGTTTCTTACCTGTTTCGATCATACGAGCGGAGAAATCCACTGCATCGACCCGCTCCACAAAACGTACCAGTTCGCGCGCGACCTCTCCTCGTCCACATCCAACGTCAAGCACCACACGCGGCTCGCCGGTAATCAGGCCGCCCAGTATCTCGAACGTTTCAGCCGGATAGAAAGGGCGATACTGGTACGCATCTACAATGCTGCGATCCTTAAATTGAGCGCCGTACTCAGGCTCAAGATGGCGAGGCTTTGGTATCATTGCGCTATCTCCTGGGTAAGCGCTTCCTGCAATTCTCCCCATAAGTGCCGGATATGCTGCTCGGTGGTACGCACATTGCCTATGGCGATACGGATGGTAAATTTCCCATGCAGCTTTGTATGTGACAGGAAAAAGTGGCCAGCAGCGTTGATACGGTTCATGATGCGCTCGTTGAGGGCATCTAGCTGCTCTTCGTCATCCATGCCTTGTGGATGGGCGCGAAAACAGACGGTGCTGAAAGGTGTGGGAGCCATGCGCTCAAACTCCTCTGACGCATCGATCCACCCGGCGACAAGCTGGCCCAGGCGGTTATGCTCGGAAATGCGCGCCGCCAACCCCTCCTGGCCGAAGTAGCGCATAATCATCCACAGCTTCAGTGAGCGGAAGCGCCGGCCAAGCGATGTACCATAATCCATCAGATTGGGCACCTCATCGCCCGCGCTCTCGCTGTTACGTAAGTATTCAGGAACCAGGCTGAACGCCGCTTTCACCACGTCGGGCTTGCGTGTGAAGAAAACACTGCAATCAATCGGCGTGAAGAGCCACTTGTGGGGATTGACGATAATTGTATCGGCGCGCTCGCAGCCGGCCAGCACCCAACGCATCGACGGATCGATAGCGGCAGAGCCACCATACGCACCATCGACGTGCAACCACAAACCGTACCGTTCGCAAATATCCGCGATCTGGGGTACAGGATCAACGCTTGTGGTAGAGGTAGTACCAACCGTGGCAACGACGGCAAAAGGTAGCCAGCCCGCGGCAATATCTTCCTGGATAGCCTGCTCTAATTGCGCGACATCCATGCGAAATTCGGGATCAACGCCAATTTTGCGCAAACCCGCCTGTCCAACGCCCAGCACAATTCCGGCCTTCTCCACCGAGGAGTGCGCCTCCTGCGAGGCATAGTAACGCAGGCAGGGCACCTCAAGCCGGCCCGACATACCTCGCTGGCGAATCTGCAGATCGGGAATAGCTTCGCGTGCCGCGGCCAGCGCGTAGAGCACGCCGGAAGAGGCTGTATCGTTGATCACGCCAAAGAGGGGATTGGGCAGGCCGAGCATTTGCCGCAGCCAATCGAGCGTGACCTGCTCCAATTCGGTCGCCGCCGGCGAGGTGCGCCAGAGCATGGCATTGACATTCAAGGCACTGGCGAGCATTTCACCAAGAATACCAGGGCCAGAACCGGTGATGCCGAAATAGGCCATGAAACCGGGAGAATTCCAGTGCGTAATGCCCGGCATCAACACCCGTTCAAAATCTGCCAGGATAGTCTCCATCGCTTCCGGCCCCGTTGGCGGCTGAGCGGGCAGCGCATGGCGGATATCACCCGGCGCGGTTTGCGCCAGCACGGGATACTCCCCTACATGCGCCAGGTAATCTGCGATCCAATCGACTATCTGATGGCCATATGCACGAAACGATTCTGAGTCCATGTCCCCCGTGTTCGAAGCCTGCTGGGCCGGGTCAAGATAAGCCCGTTCTTCCATATAGCTATCTTCCTTCCAGCGATTTTTAACCTCGATTAAAGTATATCGCTTGATGATGAGTTAGCGTTCTTTTTCACCTTCTCCAGCCAGGCACGCATATCTGGCTCGTGTTCCTGGTGGAAATGAGCGAAGAACATGCTGCCGCTGACCTGCTCTTCTTCCAGCCCGAGGCTGCGCCGCAGGTCCTGAAGTTCATCCTCAGAAAAGGCAGCGAGGGTATCTATCAGTTGTTGGAAGGCTTCCCGCGAATCGCTGAGCACATCTGCCAAGGGGCGGTTGCGATTGGACTCGTAAATCCAGGCATTGATTTCATCGTCTTCCTGCAATTCTGGCGGCCAGGGTGGTAAAAAGTCTGGCGCATGATTCAGAAGCGCCTGGAAGCGCCGAACCGAGCGGCGGCGCCAACCCGTTAAGTGAGCCACGATATCCTTGATCGACCAGCCACCAGCGACCTCTGGCTGCGTCATATGAGCTTCCCCAATCTCTGCGAGCAAGGCTTCCCAGGCTGCCTGTTCATTACGTAATTCAGTGAGGAGTTGAGTTTTAGTAAGAGAAGTTCCCACGTTGCTTTCCTTCCTTTTAAGGCTGTATGCGCCAATTTCCCACAGTTTAGCACAAAAATATGAAAAGAGGCTGCCCATTGCGGTCAGCCTCTTTATTTGTTCCCTTTACCCGTTTCTTTAAAAGAAGACAATATCTTTCCTTTTGCTATCCGGACCATCATCCTGAAGCTTTGCGGCAAGCTGGCGAGGAGAGGGCTCCACCAGGATAGAGCCATCGGGAAAGATAATCGTGGGCACGCTTTGATAGCCGCCGTTCACACGCCGGACGTATTCAGCAGCCTTGGCATCCTCTTCGATATTGATATATTCGTAGGCGATACCGTGCGAGTCAAACCAGCGCTTTGCCATCCGGCAATCTCCACACCACGTGGTGGCATACATCTTGATCTTCTTTTCGGCATTTTCGTTGGGCGAGGGATTTGTTGTTGCGTTCTGCACAAATAACTCCTTGAAGTCAGTTTTGCTTGAGATATGTTTGTCTAGCTACTTATTCAAACAAGCTATTAGTGTGAGATATTCCCGGCAGGCTTGTTGATGCGCTCAAGCATCAAATCAAGGAACTTTTTACTGCCCGTAGCCACGAGGCCCGGGTTGCGCGCGAGTACGCCCAGCACCAGGCCAGCGCTAAAATCGCCGCGCAGGGCCTGTGCCATCTGCGCCGGAGTAAGCCGCCGCATCAGGTCGAGTGCGCCATCCCATTGGTCATCGCTATAATTGGCAATGCGCTTATTAATCATGTAGGCAATATCCATATCGCGGCCAAAGCGAGCCCGCCACTGCTTATCGAAGCGTTCTAGAAAAGCAGCCGAAGTATCGTTTGCCTTTATCGCTTCGGCGGCCACGGCCCCCGCCATTTGCCCCGAATAAATCGCGAAGCGAATGCCCTCGCCCACCAGCGTGGAACCATGCCCGGCAGTATCCCCGGCCAGCAACAGGCCATCGCGCGAGAATCGTTCAACCGGCCCCTCTGATGGGAACAAGCCGGTATGATACTCAATCGGGCTGGCATCGCGGAATTTATTGAACAGCTGCGGTAAATCGCGCATGATGCTGTCCAGGTAGCCACGCGCATCCTCTTCACAATCGGGGTGGAGCACGCCCACTCCTAAACGGACGCGCCCGTTGCCACGCGGGAAAGCCCAGGCGTAACCACGCGGTGCGAACTGGCTGCCCGTGATCAAATATAACTCGTCTTGTGGATAGTTCGGCGCATAAAGATCATACTCGGCGCCATAACCGTAACGATGAAATGCCTTACCCATCTCGGTTCGCACGCCGATGTGTCGCGAGAAGCCGCTGGCATCAATGGTGATGGACGCTCGCATGCTGAGCCGTTCACCCACGTGGTTCTTCGCCGTCACCCCCGCGACACTGCCATTTTCCAGAATCGTCTGCTCGACGGTGTGCCGGACTCGCAACGTAGCACCGGCTGCAACAGCGCGCCCCGCGAGATGCTGGTAGACGCCGCGCACATCCAGGACGCAGGCAACCGCCGGATCATAGTGCAACTTCACTTCACGATGCGGGGAGACAAAAGTAACGTTCTTTACTGGATGATAGAGGTGTTCCGGGATGCCGAGCGCCTTCATATCGCTCACCCAGCTTCCTCCACTCGTATGGACGGGATAGCCGATTTCGTTCTGGCGTTCCAATACGATCGTTCGCGCACCCTGCTTAGCGGCAGCCTCAGCAGCCGCCAGTCCTGCCGGACCACCGCCAACAATCAAAACATCGCAATCAACTGGCATGTATATCCTTCTTTAAGAAACTTCCACAGATTCAGCCAGCTAACTTCAGGCTGCTGGATGATCAGATTTTTCACACTGGAAATCATTGCTGGAATAGTATAGCCTACCTCAATCGTTATTGTCTACCAATGACACCTCACCCTAAAAACCCTGCCTTATAACTTTTCTTCCTCCTTCTCGTACATAAAATGGAATGTATGTATCAAACGAGCTAATCAAGAAGGAGCACATATGAACAAAGAACAGCTGATCAGCGAAGTTCTCCTTTTGCCAGCCGCTGCTATTGATTATCATGTCAGCCAGCACCTGCTACAACTCTTTCCAGGCAAAGCTCTCATCGAGTCGGAGGGCCATCTGAATGTTGAGGGATATACTAAAGCGCAACACTGCACACTTACGCGCCATACCTTTACCTATAATCAAATGAACACATACTGGTTTGGGCGAGAGCCACAGATACTACGCCCACATCACATGATGCATTTTGGCCCTGGCATGGTTCCTGGCATGGAGTTATTTCAGAGTGAAAACGAACAGAACACGACGAGCAGGACACATGATGCTGTCAGCAAAGCGTGGTTTGAAATTTCCTGGCAAGGCAATACCCTGGACATGTTGATCTTAAACATCCAGGGCGAAGGCTTTCAAAAGTTCCACTACTGGCTGCTTGCCGAAAGTGATGAGATCGCGCGTGGTTTCGTGGTCGCTGTCTGCGAGTGGAACGCAGAGATTCGCGGTGAGGTGCTGGTTTTCGATAACGGCCACTGGTACAAGGATGAGTACCTTTTCCAGGATATCAAGAATGCAACGTTTGAAAACTTGATTCTCAAGGGCGCTCTCAAGCAGGAGATTCTTGATGACCTCGTACAATTCTTCGCTTCGCGTGCGCTCTATGAAGAACACGATGTGCCGTGGAAAAGGGGCATCTTATTCGTTGGACCAGCCGGCAACGGCAAAACCCATACCGTCAAAGCGCTGATCAACACGCTCACGCAGCCATGCCTCTATGTCAAAAGCTTTCGTTCCCCGCAGTCCCCAGGTGTCGATGAACCCAATATTCGCCAGGTCTTCGCCCGCGCCCGTACAACTGCTCCCTGTGTTCTGGTGCTAGAAGACCTTGATTCTCTGCTCACGCCGCAGAATCGCTCCTTCTTCCTGAACGAGTTGGATGGTTTCGCTTCAAACATCGGCATTGTCACGCTCGCCACCACCAACCATCCAGAGAGGCTGGACCCCTCGATACTGGATCGTCCCAGCCGCTTTGACCGCAAATATCCTTTCGACCTTCCCGAGATCGCAGAACGAACGGCCTATATCGTGATGTGGAACGATTCACTGAAGCCAGGCCTGCGTCTCTCGGAAGAGGGGATCGCGAAAATCAGTGAGTTGACTGATGGTTTCTCTTTCGCCTATCTCAAAGAACTCTTCCTTTCCTCAAAAATGCGCTGGATTGCTCACCCTCAACAGGGGACAATGGAGCAGGTTATGGCAGGGCAGGTAGGTAAGCTGCGCGAGCAGATGCTGAGCATAAATACAACAGTTGTGCCCGAAAATCCAGAAGAGGCGCAGGGAGTGAATCCGATGTTTGGTCATATGATGGCGAGAAACATACGCTTCCGGCATAGTATGCAGGGTTAGCTAATATCAAGAAAATGTGATATACTGGCGCCATCTTATTAAGTAACCCAAATATACCGGTTGTTTGGGCTTGAGAAAGGAATTGAAGCTCGCAGTGATTCCTACTCTGCACATCCACCTGCTGGGTGGCGTCTTGCTGCTCTCAGAAGACACACCGGTACTGACCATCAACAGCCCCAAATTGCAATCGTTGCTCGCCTACCTGGTGCTGCATCACAATGCGCCACAGGACCGCTCGCACCTGGCCTTTCTCATGTGGCCAGATTCAACCGAGGAACGAGCCCATTCCAGCTTGCGCAAATTGTTGCACCAGCTGCGCCAGGCCCTACCCGATATCGATTCTTTCCTATACGCAGACAGGCAAAGCCTCTACTGGCAGCCAGCAGCAGAGGCAAACTGGACGCTGGATGTACAGGATTTTGAAGAACAACTTGCGCAGGCAGAACAGGCAGAACAGCGCAAAGATATGACCTTGATGCGGCATGCGCTAGCGCACGCCGTTAGCCTTTACCGCGGCGATCTATTGCCTAGTTGCTACGATGAGTGGATTTTGCCCGAACGTGACCGGCTCCGGCAATTGTTTTTCTCAGCAGCAGAGCGCCTGCTCGCACTCCTCGAAGAGGAACGCGACTATGATGCGGCGATCCAGGTGGCCCAGCAACTGCTGCGGCTGGACTCTTTGCATGAGGCAATCTACCGGCAACTTATGCGCCTGCATGCCCTGCGCGGTGACCGTGCCGCCGCGCTGCGGGTCTACCATACCTGCGCCCAGGTACTGGAACGCGAGCTCGGAACCGAGCCCGCTCAGCTCACACAGACTCTCTACGAGTCGCTGCTAGAGTCGGAGGATTCTCCCAAGGCCCCTACAGGCCCGCTCACATTAATAAGAAGAACGGAGGCACCACTACTGGGCCGGAAGGCTGAGTGGCACCAGATTCAGGAGGCATGGCGCAAGGCTACACGGGGACACCCGCATGTTGTGGTCCTGTCAGGGGAGGCAGGCATCGGCAAGACACGACTGGCCGAGGAGATGGTGGCATGGGTCAGCCGCCAGGGCATGACGACCACGAGCGCCCGCTGCTACGCGGCAGTTGGGCAACTGGCTTACGCACCCGTAGCCGCATGGCTGCAAACGAATGAGATTCAGTCTGGCCTGACGGCCCTTGATCCTGCCTGGCTCACCGAGATTGCACGACTGGTACCGGAAATGCTTGCCACACGACCCAAACTGGCTCACCCCGCGGCTATGACCGAAGGATGGCAGCGCCGGCATTTCTTTGAAGCACTCTCGCGCGCTGTATTGAATGCCCGCCAACCGCTGTTGCTCCTACTCGACGACCTGCAATGGTGCGATAACGAGACGCTGGAATGGCTGCATTACCTGCTGCGCTTCGACAAGAGCGCGCGTTTACTCCTGATTGGCACGGTACGCGCCGAGGAAATTACACCCGGCCATCCCCTGGCAGCATTTCTGGGAACATTGCAGCGAGACGGCATGGTCACAGAAATCGCGCTTGGACCGCTTGACACTGCAGAGACAACTTCCCTTGCTGAACATGTCCTGGGCCACCCACTTGAACCCGCTATGATCGATCAACTCTATGCTGAGACAGAAGGCAACCCTTTGTTCGTGGTAGAAATGGCACGGGCAGGGACACTAGGCCCGGATGAAAAAGAACAATCCAGCGCCAGAAGCTCACTCGCGCGCCTCTTACAGTCAACCTCAACGCTTCCAACAACCGTTCAGAGCGTGCTGGCAACGCGGCTCGCACAACTTTCCGCACTCGCCCGTGAAATAGCAAATGTGGCAGCCGTTATCGGACGCGCATTTACATTCGATGTACTCCTAAAAGCGAGCGGCGAGAGCGAGGATGCGGTCGTACACGGACTGGACGAGTTATGGCAGCGGCGTATCGTGCGCGAACAGGGTGGGGACATGGTCCAAGCCTATGACTTCAGTCACGATAAACTGCGCAAGCAGGCTTATGATTCCTTAAGCCCGGCCCACAAGCGCCTCCTGCATCGTCGTGTCGCGGAAGCGCTTGAGGCGGTTTATGCGGAAGAGCTGGATACCGTCAGCGGGCAGCTCGCGGCCCACTATGAATGTGCAGGGCTTCCAGAACCAGCCATTCTTTATTATCGACGTGCCGGTGAGTATGCTATGGGCATCTACGCGAATGCCGAAGCTCTAGCAGCATTTGAACGAGCCACGGCCCTACTTGAAGCAGGTACAATAGGAAATTCCTGGAGGAAGAAGCATTGGGAAACGGCAGCCCAGGTGTATAAATCTCTAGGAGAAATCCTCGCGATAACGGGACGCCCGGAGGCGGCAAGGCTGGCCTATTCACAGGCTATGAACTGGATACCGGCGCATGAGTACATCTGGCAAGCGCGCCTGCTACGCAAGACAGCAGTCGCCTGGAAACTTGCTTCCGACAACCCCCTGGATACGTTCAATGACAACGCACGCCAGATATTTCAGGAAGCAGAGCGAGTCTTAGATCAGGCTGAAGATAAATCCAGCAGTGAGTGGTTGACCGAGTGGATTGATCTTCAAATTGACCAACTCCTTCCCTTGCGCGGTTCAGCGGAAGAGATGACGGCTATTATCGAAAAAGCGCAGGATATCGTGGAACAGCACGGCACGGCGGAACAGCGCGGACGTTTTTTCCAGGCGGTAATCGCGCGCGATAGCCGGCGTAATCGCTATGTCGGCTCGGAACAATCGATTGCATATCGCCGCCAGGGATTGGCCACCGTTCTAGAGACTGGTAATAAGGATTTGATAGGATTCGGCTATTTTGTGCTTGCGAATGGCCTGCTGCTTGCCGAACAATTCGAAGAGGCCGAAGAACAGATGCAGATAGCGATCAAGCTGGCCGAAGAGATTGGCAGCACGCCCCTGCTGGTGCGCTGCCTGGCATTCATGGGCATCATATTGCGACGCAGAGGAAAAGTAGACGAGGTGCGGCAGCTCATCGCACGCGCTCTGGCTATGCCCGAAGCCAGGAATATTGGTATCATTAAGGGGCATCAGGCATGGCTGGCATGGCGTGACGGCAATCTGGTCGAGGCCGAATCCTGCGGTAAGGCGTCATTAGAGAACAGGCAGGGCCGCCAGCCGGCCAATTCGTTTCAATGGACAGGCATCTGGCCTCTTCTTGGTATCGCGCTGGCCCAGGAGCAACTTCCAGTAGCGATGAACTATGTGCGCATGCTACTCGACCTTTCGCAGCAACCACCCTCTGAAAAGTTGCGAACGCTCCTCGAAGCGGCCTTGAATGCATGGGATGATGGGCAGGAAGCAGAGGCACAAGAGATACTCCAACAGGCAGTGCCTCTTGCAAAGAAGATGGGGTATTTATGATATTCCCGGTTAAACCGTCGTCGCCTTTTGCCTGCTTTGAATTATCAGCAAAGAGATAACAATAACAAGAGAAGTCCTCACATGGAAATGAAGATTCCAATTCTGATCATTACTGGCCCTCCAGGTGTCGGGAAAACAGCTGTAGCATCCGAGATTTCCGAACTCCTTGAACAGGGGCAGATACCTCACGCGCAAATCGATATCGATACCATCCGGTGGGGCTATTTCCCGCTTTCCCATGATCGCTTCCAGATAGAACTCGCTATGAAGAACCTCGCTTCACTATGGGAAAATTTCCAACGGGCGGGAGCGAATCGGCTTGTCATCTCCGATGTCATCGAAGATCGCAACGAACTGGAACGCTATTATCTGGCGATTCCTGGAGCAGAGATTCTCGTCGTCAGGCTCTATGCTTCTTTATCGACGCTTGAGCAGCGCCTGCAAGGCCGAGAAATGGGATCTGGCCTGGAGTGGCACCTCCAAAGAACTGCGGAGTTGGCCGAACAGATGGACCAGAGTCGCGTCGAAGATATCCTGGTGAATACCGAGGGCAAATCAGTTATGGTTGTTGCACGCGAAGTACTTCAGAGAAGCGGCTGGATTTAGTTCCTCTGAAGATGGGGCAACTATGAGGCGTGCCGCTGTCGTGTCCTGCTGAGCGCAGCGAAGAATCTCGGCTGACCCCTGACGCAGATTCTTCACTGCGCTCAGCAGGACACGAAACATTACCGTTTTTGGTTGTTAAAATTCATTATCTGCGAAGTTCTTGTCTCCTGGTTTGTTTGGCAGTGACCGGGTAAAATTTACCATTACCTTATCCAACTATATACCAATGATTGACAATGTCAATCATTCGCCGCTAGCAGACTATATGCTACTGTAGCAAAAAGCCTTGAGACGAGACGAATGCCAGATCTTTGTTCAAAGATAGCCAGTGGTCCATAACTGATCTACAGCATCTGCGACTCAATCGTAATAATCTGGCGCTTTCTTAAGCGTTTGCCACTGCTGCCCATCGTGACCAAAGACCACCAGGGACACGTGTTCGCGCTCGACTACATCCAGAAGTTTGCGTGTACTGGCACGCAATTGCTCCTCGTCGTCATCCGTTGGCCACTTCTTACGTTCAGGGGTAAAAAGGCGCTGCATCACAACGGCATCGATTGCCAACAACACCTTGCCGGTATGCGGCAGTTCTACCAAAACAGACTGGTGCCCGGTCGTATGCCCGCTGGTCTCGATTAGCATCAATCCTGGCAGCAGTTCAGTATCGCCATCAATCAAGCGGTAATGCAGGTCTGGATGATCCCAGTGGGAGCGTGCAGCGGCAAAGCGTTTGTGTCCGCTGCGCGCCAGGGCATAGTGTTTGCGCTGGACGACGAACTCGGCCTTCGGAAAGGCATCGTGGTAGCCCGCGTGGTCTACATCGAAATGGGTGCAGACGAGCAGGTCGATATCATCGGGAGTCAGGTTCAGGTCGACAAGGTGTTCAAGCACATTTTTTACATTTTGGGCTTCAGGCGTACCCGATGGTGGTGTATGGTCTGCCGGTAGCCCGCTATCAATCAGGATATTCCGCCCTTCAGCAGCCTGGATGAGATAACAGCCCGAAGACATCTCCAGCTTCTGGCCTGCTGCTAATGGGATGCTCGTAGTAGACAACTGCATAAGGTAGAGACGCTGCGGCATCGAATTCGTCATTCATTCATCCTTCTTAATTCAAGACTGCGTAACAAAAGCCAGCCCTTTCACGTACTGTCCAAAATCCGGCGGATAGGAGTGATCCATAGCAGGCAAAATCTCTAAGTAGCACCCTTTCCCCATCACCCAGCGGTCCCCCAAGAATAATGAATCCTTCCTCCGCCAGTGCGTCCATGAAAGCGGCATGCTCATCCCAATGTTCTTGCTGGCGCATCGGTAAACTGGCGTTCCAGTTTTCTCCACGTTCCCTGATGACGGCGAAATAGTTTATGGAATTTAACACCTAGATATCGGGCGCGGAGAGACCATGCGCGCCGAGTGAAAAAGAGAGTTCGCCCCCATGGTGAAGGTCGTGTTCAATAACATGCCAGATCACCCACTGGCGTGAAAGCTCGTATGGCCTGCCCCAACGTTCGCCCCTGAAGACATATTCCAGGTCTTCTGGCGTCCAGCGCTCCAGGCATTCTTTCCAGGCTTGAAAGGTGACCTTCAGACCGCGCACCAGTTCGGCAGCGGGTGGCACATCGCCCTCATAGCCCCAATCAGCGATGGCCTTTACTTCTGGTCCGCCCTCGCCCATCAAATTGTATAGCCAGCTGGCGCGTGTGTGTATAATATGCCGGGCCAGCGAGCCAATTGAACGCAAGTTGGGGGAGATTGTGAGCGCCAGTTGCTCTGAGGTCAGTGGTTCGATAGCCTTGATAAGATGATCATTGTAGACATCCCAGCCTCGATAGTAGGCCCAGGGAGAAAGTGAATCTTGTGCCATAGTTAATTTCTCCTCGCAGCAATATCGGCAGAAGAACTCTTCAATCAAAACATTGAAGAGTTCTTCTGCCTGCATATGTTCTTTACCGACCTGATTATACCCCATCCTATCTCCAATCACTACCACTCACCAGTCCTACTCATACCTCAATACCATCAGTGGCCTCACCCTCACAGCGTTCCAGGCAACCAGCGCCGCAGTGATCACTGCGAGCAGGAGCGGGCCGACGATCATGCTGACAATAACAATGGGCTGCATGTTGAGCGTCAGATTATTCTGCGAGAATATCTTGCTGCTTATTGTCACACCGCCGGCAGACAGCAGCGTCGCGATGATCGCGCCAATACTTCCGGTGATGCCGAACTCAATGAGCACCTGGCTCATAATCGTGCCACTGGTGTAGCCAACCGATTTGAGGATACCCAGTTCGCGCCTGCGTTCCAGCATTGCCAGGGCCACCGCATTGGCGATGATGATTACTCCGGCGAGTAGCGAGAGCAGGGAAACCGCTATCACCACATCCAGGAAACCCGTCACATTCTGCAAGAAAGAGACACCGGCATCGCTCAGATTTTGCACCGAGGCGTTGGGCGCGATGCGATTCAGTTCGTTCAGCGCCGCATCGAACTGCGCCGGCGCAACCTTCAGGTAGAATACGGTCGTCTTTGCCGCGCTTGCCGGACTCAGCTCATTTACAAGCGAGGCCGGAGCCAGCACTTCTCCCAGCGTCTCAAAACTGGTCGGGATCGAGACGATGCCTACGATTGTCACTGTCTTGCGCACCTTGCCATCAAGGCTCACCAGCGTCACGGTATCTCCAACTTTGAGATTCATCTGCGCCCAGCCCTGGTTCGTCATGATTTGACTGACCAGCACATTGTTGCTATTGACATCGCCGGCATTCAGATTACGGCCCCGAACGATCTGCTGGGCAGGAACGGTATGCGCCAGGTCATAGCCCTCAATTCCACCCAGCATACTGAGATCCTGCTGGCCATTGATGCCCTTTGGCAGCGCCTGCTGAATGGGTTGGCCGTTAATCGCAACCGGAATAGTCGCGGTGAACGGGTCCTGGCGGCTTCCATTCAGTCCCGGAATGCTGTTTAAGTGTGTCGCAAGAGCTTTCGTATCGTTGCCGGTAGTCGTCACCACAATGTTATATGGCGTATACTGTTTCAGCGTGTCAATGATCACCGACCTGAGGTCCTGGCCGATACCCACGGTTAAACCAATACCGTAGATGCCGATAAACATAGCCAGCAGGGTGGCCGTTGTGCGCGCTCGTCGCCGTCCAAGGTTGCGCAGGGCCATCTTCACATTGACCTTCTGGCGCTTCGGCAGGAATACCAGGCTAACGCCCAGCAGCGTGAGGAGCAACAGAACAATGCCGAATATTGGCACGAACGGGTACAACAGCACCGAGACGCCTATGCCTAACAGCAACGGCAACACCTGGATAAAGTGTACATGTTCAGGAACCGGCAATTTGCTCACCGCCAGCACAATCAGGCCAAAGATGCCAGCCAGCAGCAGCAGGAAGACGAACGTTCCATACGTGACCGCTACTCCAAGCACGACATTGTTATCCAGAATGACGATTGCCAGCAGGCAGAAGAGCATCGAACACAGAACCAGCAAGGCGACCGTCACGATGCGCCCGCCCGCGCTCTTATTCTCAAGCTCGCGCAGCACGCTCAAGGGGCGAATATTGGCCGCCTGGGCGATGGGCAGGAGTCCGAAGATCAGCGCCGTCACGCAGCCGATTGCGACACCGCCGAGTATCAGGCCCGGACTGAGTACAAAAGGTATGTTGGCGCCAGTGTTTTGTACCACGATGCGAACAAGGTAGCTGACGCCTATAGCGGCAATAGCTCCTATAATGCCGCCAACCAGTCCCAGCAGTCCGGCTTCCAGTCCGAAGAGCAGGTAGAGGTCCCGGCGATGATAGCCTGCCGTCTTGAGCATCGCGATCTCGGTCTTGCGGCGTGAGAGCAGCACCTGCATGGTATTGATGATGCCGGCTCCGCCGATCAGCAGCGCCAGCAGGCCAGTGATCTTCAGGAATTTGCTGATCAGGTCAATCGTAGACTGCTGAGACTTAAGCACATCCGTGGCCGTCTGAATGCCAACCAGCGAGAATTGCGCGCTGATAGCCTTGACCGCCGTATCAGTATGAGACTGATCCGCCGTTGTGACATCTACGAGCGTATAGAGCGCCGGTGAAGCGGGGGCAGACGCCAGGTAGTCGGATGTCGAGATGAGCACTAGATTGCCGGCCTGCGCGAACAGACCTGTATTAGCCACTACCCCGGCAATTTTTACCGGCATCGTCTGTCCCGTACCCGTGTACGTTTTGACATAGACGTTGAAGGAATCACCCAATTGCTTATGGTAGGTCGAGAGAAAATTCTGCGTGACAATCACCTGGTCATTCGTCAGCAGTCCGGCAACCGTCCCATTGGAAGGCGCGACAAACGATGGCGACGAGACCAATGGATAGTTGTTGGGATCGACGGCCTCGATGTTGAAAGACTGCACCGAAGAGGCTGCGTTATTGAGCGTTCCATTCTCCTGAATAATGGCGCTGTAGTTCGTGATCGTGCCATCGTCCTTGAGCCTGTTGAAGAAAGCCAGGTCACTGGACTTAAGCGGAGCGCCCTGCGCCATAATCGCGATATCGCCGCCGTTCGCCTCGCGCGCGCTGCCCGAAAGCGAATTTTGCAGCATGTAGCCCACCAGTTGCAGGGCCACAACCGCCATGACACCCACCGTCACACAAAACACCGCCAGTAAAGTACGCTGTCCGCCCCGCAGCAGAGAGCGTGTGGTGTAATTGAAGAATATAGATGCTTTCATATTGGTTTCCTCCTCTGTAGTTTTCAGTAGTATCCACCTGCCGGTGAACAGGTTGCTAGCCATACACCGGCAGGCAATTGTTTTTAGAAAAAGTTATTGCGTGATAACGCTTTGAGACGGATCGATCTCAGCGATCTTGCCATCGACGATGCGAATGGCGCGGTCGGCATGTGAAGCAACGACCGGATCATGGGTGGCGATGATAAAGGTCTTGCCGGTCTGAGCGCGTAATTCCGTGATCAGCTTGAGGACGTTTTCGCCATTTTTGGCATCCAGGTTGCCGGTCGGCTCATCGGCGATCACCAGCGCCGGGTCGGTCGCCAGTGCACGCGCAATCGCTACGCGCTGCTGCTCACCGCCAGAAAGCTGGTTGGGTCGATGGCCGAAGCGGTGAGAGAGTCCAACCAGGGTCAGCAATTCCCGCGCGCGCGCAGAGGGAGCGCCCTTATGTTTACCGACATAGAGCGGAACCTCGACGTTTTCCTGCGCCGTCAGCGTAGGAATCAGGTTGAACGCCTGGAACACCATGCCGATCTTGCTGTTGCGCACTGTCGCCAGCCTGCCCTCGCTCATGCGTGTGATATCGACGCCATCGATGAATACCTGGCCGGTCGTGGGATTATCAAGCCCGGCAATAATCCCCAGCAGCGTGCTTTTGCCCGAGCCGGAAGGACCGACGATGGCAACGAACTCTCCGCTCATAATCTGGAAGCTGATCCCCTTGAGTATCTCGATACGCTCCCGACCGAGGGGGAGACTTTTTGTAATCTCCCTTACATCCATAACAACTTTTTGTTCTGCATTGAGTTTTTGCTCGTTTTCGGATTCAAATGTCTTCATATGTTTTCCATACCTTTCTCTTGTTTTTTGCCTGCCCCTCCCCGGCAAGGATTCGTACCGGGGAGTTGTACTTTACGATTCCTATGAATGCTAGTTGCCCGCTGATTCGATCTCCGCACGATGGGGGCGAGAAGAGAACTGCGCCGTCAACCACAGAAGATCACCCAGGATAAGAGCAACGATGACCACCCAATCTCCGGATGTGGCTATGCTGAAGGCTCCATTCGGGTTAATCGCTCCGAAGGTAATGCCCACACTTTGCATTGTTCTTACGCTTACCATCTGAACACCTTCACCTTTCCTTTTCGAGTGTCTATACCAACTCATTTCCATCGTGAACAGGTGAAAGGTGGATATGTAACTGCTGCTCTTCTAATTGAGACTCTGACAACATCGCGTGCAGGAGTGGTACCAGCGCACTCCATTCGCGAAAGTAGCGCACTTCGCCGCTGGTTAATAATTGCACTTTGCCTCGCAGTTCTGTCTGACCTGCTCCGATCTCTTCTTGCCAGATTCGGACCGTAAACAGGTGTGATCGATGCTGGAGGTTGGATGTATCCACGCTCATGTACTCCTTCTCGCATCCCTGCTGAAGAACACTCCGGTATTCTTCAGCACATCGGTGTTGTCATTCATCTTGAGGAGAGTATAGAGTACATACCGTTACTCAAACGTTACTTTTGAGCGTTACCTCTCCGTTCCGTTGAGGGAAGCATACATGACATGGTTCAACGCAACATTCGCATTGATTTCGCAGGTTCTTCGCAGTTAGAGGTTTTTTGGGCGGGAAATTCGCAGGTTCTTCGCAGTTGGCAGGATTTCGAAGGAGGGCAGCGTCACGATGAAGAATAGCCGGGGGTAGACCTGGGCAAACAGTTTTCCTTAAATTGGGGTTGAAATGGAATTGAAACTATATCACAACATCTTCCCCGGATTTAATATCCCGTCTGGGTCGAAGAGCGCCTTGATCTGCCGCATCCATTCAAGCGCGGGACCATGCTCGGCTTCCATAAAACGCTTCTTTACTAATCCAACCCCATGCTCTCCGGTCGCGGTACCGCCCAGGGCCAGAGAACGTTCTACGAGCCGTGCGGAATAATCCTCGGCCAGGTGATAGCCCTCAGGCAACGTGGCAACAAGCGTGTGGAAATTGCCATCGCCGACGTGACCGACAATACTGCCCTCCAGCTGCATTTCCCGCAACAGTTCCTGGGCATATCCCACCAGTTCAGGTACGCGAGAAAGCGGAACGGCAACATCGGTCGTATAGTACAGGCGGCCAGGATTGCAATGCACAAAGGCCCAGTAAAACTGGTGGCGCGCTTCCCACTGCGCCAGGCGCTCCTCCACACTGCGCGCTACGTTGATATCCAGTGCTCCCTCGGCTCTTACCAGCTTCTCAGCCAGGCGCGATTCTTCCTCGATAGCCTCGGCAACCGAGGAGTGAAACTCCAGGAAGAGCGCCGGTTTCTCCAGGTAGTGCTGCTTTAAATCCTGATTGATCACCTTGAGGCTCAGTTCGTCGAGCAATTCGAGCCGCGCAACCGGTAGCGCGCTGGCCATGATGCGATAAGCCGCTTGAGCCGCCTCCTCCAACCCCGGAAAGAAGACGCGCATGGTATGGATGAACACCGGCAAGGGATGCAGGCGCAGGACGAGGCGCGTTATAATGCCAAGCGTGCCTCCGGAGCCAATAAAGAGGTCTTTGAGGTCATAACCGCTGCTGGTCTTGCGCACAGAGCGGCCTAAACGCAGCACCTCGCCATTTGCCAGCACGACCTCCAGTTCCGCCACGTTCTGGCGCATGCCGCCATAGCGAACCGTCGTGGTGCCGCTGGCATTAGTTGCCGCCATGCCGCCAAGCGAGGCATTGGCCCCCGGGTCTACCGGGAAAAACAGGCCCGTCTCCTGCAACTCTTTTTCGAGCTCTTCCCGGGTAATGCCAGGCTCAACCACCGCCAGGAAATCTTCCGGGCGTATCTCGAGCACGCGCTTCATACGCGAAAAATCCAGGGTGATCGCGGGAACGTGAGGAATGATCTGTCCTTCAAGACTGCTCCCGGAACCATATGGAATGAGTGGCGTGTGGTTTTCGCGACACCAGGCCACGGTCTCCTGCACATCATCTATCGATTCCGCGAAGACCACAGCTAGCGGCGGTATCATTCTGGGATAGCTGGCATCCTTGCCATGCCGTTCAAGGATGTCAGGCTCGTCACTAACCTTCTCGCCTAACCGGGCTTTCAATGTTGCTATCATGGAGACCCTCCTTTGCCGATTCGTGCGAGTTTTCAGCAGAATCATGCATTGCTGCGCGTCTCGCACGAAACTGTAAATAATCCACGAGTAAATATTCGCTGCGCCGCTCCAGGCCTTTGCGCATTTCTTGCTCCTCCAGCCAGTACGCCTGTCCCTCAATACTGCCTCGTAGCCTGCCGCCGGTGACTTTGCCACCATAGACAAGCGTCAGCGTACTCAACGTATCGATGTGCTGTCCGATATGCGCGTAACAGGTGATAAGATCTTCAGGCTCGATCTGCAAGCGCAAGCCAGTCTCTTCAAAACACTCCCGCTTCGCGGCCTGGATAGGCATTTCGCGCCAGCGTATGAAACCGCTCGGAAACGACAATTTTCCATGGGGACGCTTGATGAGCAGGTAGCGTCCTTGCTCTTCCACAATCACGGTCACACACCCTAATGGGGGCAGATTTCCGGCAAGCGCGAAATTGAGGAGATTAAAGCAGATACCAACCAGATGTTTCAGTAAGCGATAAAACACGTATCTCATTCCTACCAATCTTTATGGCTTTGTTTCACAGTCCTTCATTATACGACAAAAAAATTGGGAGTTCCTCAGCATGTACCGGGAACCCCCTGACACTTTTGCAGTGATGGTAGAAGTGTCTCACCCCCCCGGAGGGCGGCCACAAGGCTCCACGCGCATCGGTGTCCGTCAGCATGCCATCCCACATTGCCTGCACCCAACCCGGAGGTCGACTACAATGGTCCTCTCCTCTCCGCCGCTCCATTCCCGCCCTTACAATGGATGAGCCATCGTGTTCACTAAAAATGAGAACCATATCCCAGACCTGTTCAGGTATCATGCCGGAACCATTCTCAGAGGCAGTCATAGCTGTTAGATACGAATCTCGGCGCTCGCTCCCGTCGCACCCACCGGTAGCATAAAATAAAGTCGGCCCCTACGGTGGCTTCACCACTCGTAGGGGCCGATTCATTGCGCCTATCGCCGATTCCTCAGCTTCGCGCCGGACAACATCAACTTTGCCCAGCGCTATTAACATGCTCATTTTATGAACACGTCACCTACCCGTACGCGCCTGGAGCCGCCGCAGAACGGCATCCACGGTTACAGCGAACAACAGCACAATACCCTCCACCATCTCTGATATATCAGTTCCCTGGCTCAGCAGGGACAGGCCGTTTATCAGACCACCAATGATGAGTACGCCCAGTATAATAGCCCAGACGGAGCCACGGCCACCAAAAAGGCTGACACCGCCGATCACGGCAGCAGCAATGGCATTGAGCAGCAGGGTAGGATCGATTTGACTCGCTACAGAATTACCATACGAAGCTGCAACGATACCGCCTATAGCAGCAAGGACTGAACACAATGTAAAAGCGGCAATTCGTATACCTACCACATTGATACCGGCGCGGCGAGCAGCTTCTGCGTTGCCACCGACCGCGTAAATATGACGGCCAAAGGAAGTTTTCGTTAGAATGAGCCAGAACAATATGATCAGTCCAACGAAAAGCGCCGTTGTGTATGGTACGCCATGCTCGCTCTCAAGTACTCCAACGGACACTACAGCCAGGACAGCAACTAATACAATCTGAACAATCAGGCGGGTGGTCGATATCGTTCTCAGCCCGGCTCTCTTACGACTCACATAGCCGTAAATAACACCGACAGCATAGAGGATTACGCCTAAAGCAGGCAAACCAATACCCAGGCTATCCGGTAAAAAACTCTGGGAGCTGCCGGCGATAGCGTCAATAAAAGGATTTCTGATGGGAAGCGTTGCCTGGCCGTTTAGCAGGTGCAGGAGCAGTCCGGCGTAGCCAATTGAGCCCGCAAGTGTCACGATAAAGGAAGGGACACGTAAGACGGCCACAAAAAAACCATTGATGAGGCCAATCAACGCACCCGACACGAGTGCCGCCCCTATAGCAACCCAGGTGGGAGCGCCACTCCGCTCTGAAAGTATTGCCATAATGACGGCGCAAAGCACACTGACGGAAGCGACGGACAGGTCGATCTCACCCAACAACAACACCAGAATGCTTCCAAGTCCGAGAATGGCAACAGAGCCAATCTGCGGCCCGACCAGGTTTGAGAGATTCTCTGGATAAAGAAAAACTCCACCGGTGACGATAGTAAAATAGATGACGACTATAGCCAGCGTAATGATGACGGGTATAAATCCGAGATCGCCGCGAAAGAGTTGTCTAAATGTCTGGCGCGGTGTATACGAAGGAACTTCGACCGCGGCAGCCGAGAATGGCTCCTTGCCAGCACCGAACGCATCTACCTGAGACGCCTCGGAAGGTTCCGGCGTCTGATTCTGCTCGATAATATCGCCCATGAGTTACCTCCCCTCTGAAGCGCCATTGCCGCCACTCGACATCAGTTCGCCGAATTCTGCGCCCGTGATAGCTGCGACAACCTGCTCAGACGTCGTATTTTTTACATCAAAGGTTGCAACGCGCTTGCCCAGGCGCAAGACGATGACCCGGTCGGCAACCTCGAACACATCGGCCAGGTTATGCGAAATGACCACAACCCCCAGGCCCTGATCGCGCAACCGCAGAATCAAGTTAAGCACCTGGCGCGTCTGCGCTACACCGAGAGCCGCCGTTGGCTCGTCCAGCAGCACCACCTTGGCTTTACGCAGCAGCGATTTAGCCACTGCGATAGACTGCCGCTGCCCGCCTGAAAGCGAGGCCACCAGCGAACGAATGGATGGAATTTTGACGTCCAGCGTACGTAGGACCTCCAGCGTCCTTTTTTCCATAGGGACTTCTGAAAGTGATCGCCAGGGGGTAAGTTCCTCATGGCCTAAGAAGAGGTTCGAGACCACATCCAGGTTATCACACAGCGCGAGGTCCTGATAGACCGTTTCAATGCCCAGGCGATTGGCCATCTGCGGACTGGTGATTTTGACTGCCATACCGTCTACAAAGATCTCTCCGCTATCCGCAGGACCGACACCCGCGATAGTCTTGACGAGCGTCGACTTACCCGCGCCGTTATCACCGACCAGAGCAACGACCTCGCCCGCGTAGACCTCAAAATCGACGCCGCCGAGAGCGCGTACGGCTCCGAAACTTTTGGTGATGCCGCGCATCTGCAAGATAGGCCTACCACGGAAAGTGGGAGATGACACTGCCCCAACCGAAGGAGTAATACTATCGGCCATATGGCCCTCCTTTTAGATAAATAATAGCTGAGGTTGATTCCGCTTTGCCAGATACAAGAATAAGATAAACAGAGTATATCACATCATTGGGAGATACCCATACTTTTTGAACAGGCAAAGAGTCAAGGGCTACCTCTCAGTCTCTGACACTTTTGGCGACGAGGGCAGAAAGGTATCACTCTGTTGTGGAGAGCGACCACAAGGATCCCCTCACCACATCCACCGCCCTGCCCTTACCAGGACAACATACCCCGACGGAGCGACTTCGTCGTCCTGGTAAGGGCAGGAGAGGAGCAGGGGAGCGGTGGGCACCTTTGGGGTCGCCCTTCGTTGCCGTCTGCACTCACTTGCTCTCACCGAAAGAGTTTCAAGGAGAGAGCAGCGCGTCCCTGTCTCCGATACCCGGCTAACAGATACCACCCGTTCCGGCAGGCAGACCTGCGCAGAGTTGCTGCTGCGTGACGAAACCATCGGCTATGACGGTCGAAGCAATGTTGGTCTTATCGACAGCCACCGGCGTCTCAAGCACGGACGGAATATTAGCTCCGCCGGTTTGTGGAATGGTCGTCTGACCATTGACGATGGTAGAGGTATCGGTACCATTGCTGATCGCAGCCACCAGTTGTGCCGTCGCCATGGCCTCTTTGTTGATAGCCTTGTAGACAGTCATGGCCTGGTTGCCCTCAAGAATGTTCTGCAGACCGGCAACGGTTGCATCCTGGCCGGTAACCAGCACTTTGCCGTTCAGCTGCACAGCCTTGAGCGCGGCAATGACCGTACCCGCCATACCGTCATTAGCAACATAGGCGATCTGAATGTTATTCTGATTCGCCGTCAGCGCCGCCTGCATCTCGGTCTCGGCAGTTGGGTTATCCCAGTTGGGAGTGTATTTCTCGTAGACCTTCTTCAGCGCGCCGCTGGCGATCAGCGGATCAAGAATTTCATGTGCGCCCTTGGCAAACAACAACGCGTTGTTGTCGGTCTGCGCGCCGTCGATCATTACCATATTGTTATGACCGGGAGACACATAGCTCTTGTAGTGATCGGCAATGTACTGGCCCTGAAGTTCGCCTACCTTCACATTGTCGAAAGAAACATAGTAGTTGAGGTCGTTGCTATAGATCAGACGGTCGTAAGCAATCACAGGAACGCTCTTCGCCTTTGCCGCCGCCACTATCGCAGCCGCCTGAATACTGTCAGATGGAGCAACTACCAGAATACAATCGCCCTTTGTCAGATCGGCCTGCGCCTGGGTCATCTGGGTACTCGCGCTGCCCTGCGCATTGTTATAGTCTACTGAAGCGCCGGGAAGCTGTTGCTTGATATCGTTGATCAGGTATGGCCTGTCATAGGTATCCCAGCGAGCTGAAGTAGCCGTCTCGGGCAAGAGTACACCTACCTTCTTGCATCCTTTCCCATTGGTTATGGTAGTGCTGCCACTACCACTGGAGCTGCCGCCGTTATTGGCGCTGCCACAGGCCGCGAACAAAACGCTGAATAAAACCAGCGCGACAAATGCGGCAAACATTTTATGTTGCCGCCCAAATAAGTTCATCATAAACTCGTCCTTTCCTTCCTCGCTGCATCTTTGCGGGCTTCAAACATCGAAAACCCGCATGCGAAAGATGCATATAGTACAACCGAAATGAGCACTGTACAACACCATGGTTGACCGGAAACTGAGTCTCCCCCCGCGATCATCTTGTGAATAGAGCCTCCTTTCTGACCCCGGACGGTCTTGAAAAGGCTAGCCTACTCCGACCGGAGCAGGTTTCGCGCTTTCCTCCGGCTGGCTGGCAGCCTCCTCACGTGCTACAAGCACGCGCTCCCAGGCCTTGAAAAACGGATAATAGAGAAGAGCGGAGACAGCCAGGTCGAAGAACTGGAGCAGGCTTCCTCTGATATCACCTCCAGTTGCTACGAAACCGCTGAGTCCGATGGGAACGGTAAATGGTTGCAATACTACCGGCACATGCACCAGCCCCACCGCAAACACGAAATAGTTAATGGTGACAATGATGACCGGGACAAATACAAACGGTATCATCATAATCGGGTTGAGCGCCATGGGTACACCAAATGTGACCGGTTCATTGATATTGAAAATTGCTGGCCCTAATGCTACTTTGCCTACGGTCCGCAACTGGGCCGAACGCGAACGCAGCATATAAACGACCAGCGGCCAGGTTGCGCCCGAACCCCCCAGGTGCGCGAAGATATGAAAGAACGGCTCGGTCACAATCCCATGTCCATGATTGACCGCGTTATTGGTCAACGTCGCCAGCCAGAATGGCAGGGCAATGGCCGTCACTACATTCATGCCGTGAATACCTACCGACCACAGCAGCATCATTAAGACAATCTCTATCAAGGCCGCCGGGTAGCTATCCTGAACCAGTATCAGTGGTTGAAATATGCGCTCGAGCAGGATCGGAATCGTGAGTTGATGCAGATGCCCATCCGTTCCTACAAATGTATGCGAACTCACAAACCATTCGAGCACCCAGATAAATGTCAGCAGCAGCACAGCAGGCACCAGGGCCTCAAATGCGCGTGTTACATTGGGCGGCACACTTTTCGGCAAGCGGATTGTAAAGCGCGACCCGCGGAAGCGGCGTACCACCTCGGTCGTCAAAATGCCGACTAATATACCAACCAGCAATCCCTCGCCGCCCAGGTACGGCAGAATGTCCCCCAGGCTGAGCGTCGTCAGGTCGCGTACCGGCATGCTCGCCACCAGGAACAAAACCATCGCCAGCACGCCCGGCTGTACCGGCTCGGTACGGCGATACTGAGCCAGACTATATGCCACTCCAAAAGCGAGGAACAGCGCCATCAGCCCGAATGAGAGCTGGAACGGCACCAGAATCTGGCTCTGATAGGGCGCGATCAGATTGGCCAGGGCCTGCACCGGTGGATTCGCTATTATTAGGAACAGGCTACCGGCAAGGATCAACGGCAAAGTAAAAATAATGAAGGCGTCGCGCACGGCCTGCAAATAAACATTACTCGCCAATATGCCAAGCGGAGGAACCAGGTAGCGTTCGACCCAGTCGCTGCCGCGCTCAATCATCACGCTCATACTTCCTCCTTTCCTTCCTGCTTACTCGCCAGCAGGTGCAGCACCTGTTCAAACACTGCCTGCCCGTTCATCGTCGCATAATGAAAAGGCTCAATCATAGCTACTGGCTTGCCTACCGACAGCGCCAGTTTCTCGATACTCTTGCGCAGGTGTCGAATCTGCGGCGCGATCAGCACCACATCGCATTCTTCCACCTTTGCAGCATACTCACCGGCGCTCAACGCCTCTACTGCCAGTTCGTACTTTCGCGCAACGGCTGCCGCAAGCATACTCTCCACCAGTAAGCTGGTGGACATCCCCCAACTGCATACAATCAAAACCCGTATCATGACAACTCCCCTCATGGGTTCCGAATCTCGCGTTCCCACCTGGAAGTTGTGCTGTACTGCCTTCCATAAAACCGACTTTCGAAACCAACTGGGTTCACTTAATATACACCGCAATAATCATGCCGGAATCTGTGCTACACAGATAGCACACTACGGGGAAACCCCGCCCGGACACCAGTTCGCAGTTGAACAAACTACTGTGATAACGACATTAGGACGACTGTGAATCAGGAACAACTACCATGGGCAAACAGAGCAGCGCGTGCCAATCATAGCATTCTTCGTTGCGCTCACAATGCTATGATTGGCACGCGCTTACGGATCTTAGTTGAGAACTATCATCACCGGCCTCGCGTCGATTACCACAGTAGTTTATTCGACAGCACCATCTGGTCCCTAGACCGGATTGATGCTGAAGATGTCAACCTGCCTGAGAATCCCAACAATATTATACGCCTCTTCATCAGGCAAAGGACGCGCTATCTGCGCGCTGAGGACTTGCAGGGCACGGCGGCAGACACTCAATTCGCGCGCAAACTGCTGCTCCACCTGGATACGAACCATATCGCTGACCAGCATGCCCTGCAGTTGCGTTCCACGTTCCAGGATACACGCCAGGTGCAGTATCAATCCCGCGAGCACATCAATATCGAATGTCTCGCCCACCTCGACCTCGATCAGTTCAATCATGTGCTCGATCAGTGGCATTGCACGCACAGGATTGAGAAATAGGAGTTGTTGACTGAGTGTATGTGAAATCTCACGCAATAAATCGCCACGCTGTGTAAATACGGGCGTACTTCCGGCCAGGCCAGGATTGTGTGCTACTGTAGCGACATAGCCATTTACATGTTCCTCCGGAGGCTGGATGAGTGCGGGGTCGATCAGCGTATCGCCGAGCAGCGTCCGCAGCCGTGCTACTCCATCCCCAAACAGGAAGTCGGTCAGGGCGATATAAGGATAGCTTTCCAGGTGCGGATTGATCGTCCCAACAACCGCGACAACGCTGCGATCTCCTACCAGGCGCTGTATATCTGTCTCAGTCTTACTCGAAAGACTGATGTCCATACAGATAACCTCTACCCCTTGTTCTCTCAGCCCCGGCAGGCGTTCTTCTATCAATTCTGCTATCTTGGCTGCGCTGCCAAAGCCCGTGAGACACACCGAGAGAATGACACGAGGTGTCTTATTCAGGACAAAGCCAGTATCTCCCGATCCATTTTGATGGGATAGCTCTCTCAGAGGGGCCGGTTCCAGCCCTGTAACAATCGATGATTCATTTCCGGCAGTGCTATTGATGGATCGCGGCAGCGTGAGACTCGATGCCAGTTCATCGAGCGTCAGATGGCCCGAACGCTGCGCCCGCCGCACGGCCTCAACCACCAGTGGGGCGGAAACATTGGCGATGGTACGAACCTGCACGCCTGTCTGCCTGGTGGCAAGCTCACCCAGGGACAACAATGAGCTAAAATCAACCAGCAGGAGGACGCCACCGCCCTGATCGGCGGCCCGCACCCAATGCACGACTTGGCTCAACAATTCATCCGGGGATTGCTCCAGCGTCAGTTCTACCCAGCGTACCAGGTTCACGCCAACCAGGGTATTCGCCAGTTCCGCCAGGCCCGCCGCGATGCCGTGACCATGGGCCGCCACCACGATACCTACCGTCGCTTGCTCGCTGCTCAACAATGCATCGGCATTCGCCAGCAGCACGGCCAGCACATCTGTTTCGCTTTCCGGCAGAGATACTCCGAGCGAGGAACGAAATTGTAACAGGGCCGCGCGCGCCACCTCGTATTCGATTGGATAGGTGCGACGCACGGATTGAATGGTTAATCCCGCGATTTGTCGCCCGTTCGCCATATGCTCCAGCGTACTGGTCAGGTGCATTGCCAGCACCAGGGCCAGCTTTTCTGGAAAGGTACGAGCGAGTTGCTCTTCCGCGAATTGCACGATGCGATTGCTGATCAATGCAATACGCTCATCAATCAAATTGGCAGCCGCTTCCTGCCACTCCTTGGTGACTTCATGCGCAAAGCGTTGAAAGTAGTGCTGGATATCCAGGTGTAACAGCCGGTTAATTTCACTTTCCAGCAGTCCGCTATTCCTCAAGCGGTTGAGGTCCGCGCTGATGGTATCATACAGGTCGGAAGCCGATTCGGGCAGGCTATCAAGGCTCAGGCCGGTGGGTGTAAAGATGTGCGTGGCCTCCAACAGGTGCAGAACCGATTCCAGGCCGCGCTGCAGTTCAGCCGTGCGCAACAGGCCGCGCCGTACATGATCCGGCAAGACGCCTAGATGTACGTTCAATTCTGGCAGGTTCTGCGTGCGATACTCCAGGTAGGCCCTGGCGCATGTGAGCTGCACATCAGTACGCAGTTGACCAATATTACCAGGGCACTCATAAAGCAGCAAGGCCCTGAGTACCTGCGGTTCAACATGGATGTTCGTTCCAATACTACTGCATTCGGTCGTAAAGAAGGCGCGAATCAACTCGTAGCGTTCCATTATGGTGCGCTCATGCAGGCCTGGCAGGTTGATAGTCATGGGAATACGCCGCCGGAATGTTGGCAACAACGCCGTTGCGGGGTCTTCTGTCGTCGCGGCCAGCAACAACAATGACGATTGACGTTCACGCACATCGCCCAGGCGCCGGAAGCGCTCGCGATCCATCAGGTAAAACAGCATCTCCTGACCTTCAGGTGGCAGGCGATGCACTTCATCGAGGAAGAGGATACCTCTATCCGCCTGCTCGACCAGGCCCTCGCGATCGCGGTCAGCGCCTGTATAGGCCCCACGCACGACGCCGAAAAGGTGCGCCATCAGCAGTTGCGGATTACCGGCATAGTCGGCGCAATTGAAGCTGATGAACGGCGCATCGGGCGGCAGCGCCTTGAGTTCAAGCGCGAAGGAATGCATCAAACGGGCAAAGGTCGTTTTTCCAACGCCACTAGGGCCGCACAATAGAGTATGTAAACCGCGTGGAGGATAGAGCATGGCCGCCTTCGCCTGTTGCACCGCAACCTTCAACCCACCAGCGCTGCCAATCAAAGTATCGAAGCTGGTGACCACGGCACCAACCTGAACCGAGGCCGCGATAGCAGGAGGTTTGCCAGGCTCATGTGTAACCTTCAAGGGCGCGATGTCGACGAGACGCGAGGGGGTGTAGCTTTCGCCTGAAACCGGAACGGTTGCATATTCATCAGGAAGCTCCAGTTGTGTGCCACGCCGGCTGCCATTCTCACTATTTCCATTGCGCCGGCCTGACTCAAAATTAGCAAAAGGTGTTTTGATCGTGAACAGCACAGGACGACCGGGGATACGCTCGACCATCCCTTCTTGCACCAGCAAATTGAGGTCACGGCTGGCATTTGTACGATCTACATGAGCTTGCTGGGCTACTTCTTCCGCGCTGAAGCCTGTATGACGACGCAAAACACTACTTTGTGCCGGTCGCTGTGCGCACAAGGATCGCAATGCCTCGTATACACGATCTTTGCGGAGCACGCAACGACTCCTTCCAGGAGCAACACACTGCTACCTTGTGTTCAGTGTAGCATACTCATACGTTGGGGGCAAGAGAAAAAAACGCCAATCTTCATCGATCAGATACACTACATCGTTTTATACTACGCATGCAAACGGGGCAATATCACCGTCATGAACCTTTCATCATCCTTTATTGCAGAAGCGAAAAACCAGGTGAGAATGGGAGTGCTGGAGCTCACCGCGCTGCCTCGCGAGACGGCCTACGCGGGGGCGAGCGCCGGGAGCATGGTGGTGACCCCCAACTTCGGAGATGAAGACACAAGGGTTGACTTTCTCTTTTGACTGGGGCGCTTCTTTCACAGGGGATATCCTCCTCAGCGGCAGTGGTAACGGAATAGCCTATACCGGCTCCAATGACGACAATGTCTATGCGCTCCAGGCATAGTAAACAAGCGCGATAAAACGGGATGGCCCGCGTGCTAAAACATACGCGCACCCAATCGAGATCATTCGCCCGGCTCGGCTACTCTTCCACCCGGGCCGACCTCAGCCTCTTAATCGTACTTGCGCGCCGTTTCGTCTCCAGCCGTCGCACGCGGCTGGCCGGAGTAGGTCTTGTTGGCGTGCGCGGCTTTATGACACGCTGCCGCTCCTCAAGGCGTTCGGCCATGCGCTCGAACGCTACTTCGCGGTTAGCGCGCTGCGAGCGGCGTTCCGTGGCCGTCACCACGATGCCGGTTGGACGGTGGGTCAGGCGCACACCCGTTTCAACCTTATTGCGATGCTGCCCGCCGGGGCCGCTGGCAATAAAGTATTCTATATCGCTATCGCGTTCCAACGATGCACGATCAGTTGGATACGTTTCAACCATGATTGTTCATTCCCCTGTATAGCTCCACTGGCGCTGGCCCTCGCGTGCAGCCATACTATTCATTCATAAGTAGAGCCAGTCATCCTACATGCGTCCCATTACGACACTTGCCACGCGCTCTTCAGGGCCGGTCATAACAGGTCTGCTGGCGAACAGGAGACGCACGAAGTCTAGTTCCAGAATATCTGATTTGCGAGCAAGTTTTGGCGGGTAAAAGATGCGTATGCCATATTGGACAAATACCTCATAGCGATCACGGTCTCGTGGCTCACGGATATCGACCGATACGTTACTACTTTATTCCTTTTCAAGCGTGTTGGAACTTACAAGCTCCGTCCCAATACCGGGATTTCCCGCCGGATCTCAAACCGCAACAACTCGTGCGCCCGGCGAATGGCGGTCTCCACCGCGGCAGGGGTATCGCCGCGCGCGAAGATGAAGCCGAGATAGCTGGCGCCTTCAGGCAAGGGCACAAGGGGATAATTCAACTTTGCCGTAATCTCAATGCCTGTAATCAGCGGCACCTGCCTGGCCTCTTCAACACCATGCACGCCCTTGAGTATGCCGGCGCGTGGAATCGGGATCATCATTACGCCTGCGGCGTGTTCATCGCGCTCAACGCCGGTAATCTCCTCGCCAATGGCATGGCGCAGGATCAGTTCCTCCAGGCACATGCCTGAGCTAAATTCCAGGATGGTTGAACACAACCCGCCGATGGAGCGACCCGCGATCTCCAGCATCCAGGGTCCTTGCTCGTTGACGCGTAATTCGGCATGTACCGGCCCCTCTCGGAGTTCGAGCGAGGCCGCGGCAACAGACACACAATGCGCAATCTCCGCCTGCACTTCAGCAGGCAGGCGCGAGGGAGTTACGTAGATGGTCTCTTCAAAGAAAGGGCCGTCCAGGGGATCGGGCTTATCGAAGAGCGCCAGCACCTTCAACTGGCCATGCGTCAGGATGCCTTCCAGAGCAACTTCAAAGCCAGGGATAAAGTCCTCTACCAGAAAAGAGGTTTCATACGCTGAATTGCCCTCGGCAACCAGAATGCGCTTGAGGCGATGAAAAGCTGTAATGAACTCGTCAGCGTTGTTGGCGCGTATGACTCCCCGGCTACCCGAAAGACGCAGCGGTTTTAAGACACATGGATAGCTTACCTGCCCGGCAATCCAGGCAGGATCATCACCTAGCGAAAATGGCCGGAAAACGGGGCAGGGAGCACCACCCGCCGACATCAATGTGCGCATCAGCAGTTTATCGCGGGCCGCCTCGGCTGCTTTTGGCGAGTTGCAGGGCAATCCCACGGCGGCACTGGCCAGCGCCGCCAGTTCGGTTGCGCTATCATCGACGGAAAGAATGGCCGCAAGCGGATGTTCTTGCGCAAACTCGACGATAGTTCGAACCGACGCTTCGGGATCGGCAAAATCGATGCCCAGCGGTACGTGCCAGTAATCGGCAAGCGTTTCCGGCAGATCGATGCCCACTACAACTTCAAGGTTCAGATCTTTGGCGGCATGTAAAAATGCCCCGGCCCGGTAGGTGGCAGGAGACATCAGCAGCAATACCCGCTTAGGATTATGCCCTTTTATTCTATTCATGGCTCTTTATCGTGCTTCACTTCCACGACATACCCCCGGGACTTCAAGGCCTCCGCAAGCCTGAGCAGCCGGGCATCTCCATACACCGTCCAGAACAATTCTGGACCTTTCCAATGGCACTCATAATTCCCCTGCCATTGTAGATGCTGCACCTTGCCCTGAAAATGCCAGGGACTACCCGCCGGTCGCCTGCTATTGAAGCCTAGTCCTGCTCCATCAACGCTCACAAAATCTTTGCTTTGGAACAGAATTTTCATTTTGTCTCTCGTGCGGTAAAGTATATCAATAATGAGCTACTACATCCCATTGTATCACAAGAGGTTTCATGGTGCAGCAAAGTTCAAGGCCTATGTGACCTTCGGTTCAGGCCTCTGGCACAGGCGAAGAGATACCTATGCCAGCAACTCCTCCTGTATATCAATCCCCGGTTCAGTTACCGATTCAACCCAATAACCTTTCCCCTCTGCTTCAATAATGAAAGCCTGGACAATCGAATGATCTTCGCTGAGCCTATCAAATGAGGAGACGACAATCACGTCGAATGCATGTTCTTCCATCGCCTGCCTGAGCTTTAAAAACTCAACCCTTTCAAGCATGCTGCCCCTGGTTGTCTCCTGGAAAACCGCCACAATTGCATACCCGTGCTTATCACAGTAGCGACTATTGAGATCGACTTGAGATGTCAGAGAGCTGATTTCGTGCCCTGATGAAAAGCCATCATCCCTGGCATAAATCGCTGCCTTTCGTGGTACATCTCTGCCTTTCATCTTGTTTTACCTCCCTAACATTCCATTGTACTGATTGATGACGTGAGAACATATACCGATATACGGTGTTTCAAACCTTATGGACTATTCTTTCTCCAGGAAATAAGCGGGCGAAAGCTTTTTCCTTGACATGATGAGCCATCATCCCTTACACTCGTGCTGGACTAATCATCTCAGTAAGCGCAATCATGAATTTTCACAACCAGATTCGGTAATAAGGGATGTCAAGTTCACTGTCCCTATTTGATGCCGATCAACAGTGATAGCAGTAAGAGGTAACGATATTTTTTACAGAAAGCAGGAAGTTTATGCCAGCACTGGTATTCTTACTCGATGTCGATAACACCCTGATTGATAACGATAAAGTGAAGGAGGATTTCAGCACACATCTCCAAGTGGAGCTAGGCCCGAAATTAGCGGCTCGCTTCTGGGAACTCTACGAAGAGGCGCGCAAGGACAGGAGCGTCGTCGATATCCCGCTCACCTTTCGCCGGCTGCGCGAAGAGACGCCGCTTTCCGAACTGGATGAGCAGACCTTTCTTCACACGGAATCGATCTTTGACAACTATCCGTTCTATAACGCCCTGTATCCTCATACCCTCGAAACGTTACACCACCTTTGCACCATGGGATTGACGGTAATTGTCTCCGATGGTGATCAGTTCTTCCAGTCCGAGAAGATTTTTCGCAGCGACCTGGCAGAGGCCGTGGAGGGGCGGGTTCTGATCTATACGCACAAGCAACAGCACCTGGAAGAGATTCTCCAGAAGTATCCTGCCGACCACTACGTCATGATCGATGATAAGCCGGATATCCTGGTCGACTCCAAAGGCCTGATGGGTAAAAAATTGACGACGGTATTCGTCGAACAGGGCCACTATGCTAAGCAGGCGCCGGACAACTTTACCCCAGACATTCACGTATTACATATCGGCGACTTGAGAAACTTTACCATGGAGCAATTTCTGAAATCGTAGCAATGCAAAAGAGGAAGGAAACCTACAATCGATGCGATATCACTTACGAGAGCGCGCATGGAGCCTTACAGAAGCATTCGTCATCCGCGATGATGCGGGCAATCCTGTCTTCGAGGTACGTGGCAAATTTTTCCATATCGGCGATGACCTGGTCTTGTTCGATCGCTATACCAGGCAGGAACTAGTACATATCAAGCAGCGCATCCTGTCGCTTCTGCCGCACTACCAGATCTACCGCAACGGCCAGTTGTGGGCCGATGTACACGAGCAATTCCGCTTTTTTGGTGAGCGTTTCAAGGTGGAGGGAGAAAACGGCATCGTGTTCCACGTCGATGGCGATATATGGCGCTGGAACTTTACTGTCAGCGATGATCAGGGCAATTTGCTCGCGCAGATCGGTCGCCAGTTCTCGCTCTTCCGCGATAGCTATGCCGTTGATGTCGCCCCTAATGTTGATGCACCATTCATCCTCGCGCTGGCCATCGTGATCGAGATGGTGAAAGAGCACCACGAGAAAGATCGTCACTGATACTACTATCGGGTCGCCAATGATGACGACCCGATATTCCCCTCAACCACCTCCCTGCATCCATGCCGGTTTCAATTCAGCAATCCGCTCATAAATAATGCACGAAGAATCATGCGCGCCTGGCAAATACGCCACGCTTACCAGAAACTCGCGCACAATTTCGCCCCCTGTAAAGACAAAGGTTTTCTTGAACAGCTTTTGCCACTCTTCCATCGTTTTTGGGTGATGGTGGTCTAGCCACGCCGCGAACGATCCATATTCTTCGCGGATTGCTTGCAGCCTGCGCGCATTTTCAATCACCGCGTTTATTTTCAAACGATTGCGTATGATATTCGCATCGGCCAGGAGCCGCGCTACATCTTTCTCACCATATGCTGCCACACGATCAATATCGAAACCATCAAATGCCTTATGAAAGGCCTCTTTTTTCTTCAGAATGGTGAGCCAGGAGAGACCGGCCTGGTTGATCTCCAACGCAAGGCGTTCGAACAAACTGGCGTCATCACGCAGCGGAAAGCCATATTCTGTATCATGATAGGACTTGTGCAGGGGATTCAGTTGCGCTGCTTCACAGTAACTCGTCGCCATAATCAATATGCTCTTCCTTTTTCATACAACTTGACCAGGATCAGTGTTTCCCCCACATATCACTACCCCCACTCGCTCGCCCGGTGCCGGTTGGTACGCTCCGCTGATTAGCGCGGCGGCGGCGGTTGCGCCTCCAGGCTCCGCCACAAGTCGCAGGTCGTTCCACAGGACGCGCTGAGCCGCCCGGATGCTCTCGTCTTGAACAATGACCACGCGCTCCACGTAGCGTCTCACAAGATCGTACGCCAACATTCCGACACGCCTGGCCCCTAAAGAATCCGCGGCTATTCCTCCTACATTGAAATCGACCGGTTCTCCGGCATGAAGCGCGGCGGCCATGCTCGCTGCCTTTGCCGGTTCCACGCCGATGACACGCACGTTCCCTTCAAACCAGGCCGCTATTCCCGCGATGAGACCTCCTCCACCCACGGCTACCAGCACCGTATCCAGGTCTGGCGCCTGCCGCGCAAATTCGTAGCCAAGCGTACCCTGGCCTGCCACAATCTCGGGCTGATCGTAGGCGTGAACGATCAGCGCTCCTGTCTCGGCTGCGCGCACCTGACTTGCCAGCAGCGCTTCGGCATACGTAGCTCCCACCAGATATACCTGAGCCCCATACTCTCGCAAGCGTTGCACTTTTACAGGTGGACACACTTGCGGCACAAAAATTTCTGCTCGATACCCTAACTGCTTCGCAGCGTAGGCGACAGCTACACCATGATTACCGCCAGAGGCCGCAATCACGCCCGCTTGCGGCACGGCACGGCTCAAGATGCGATTGAATGCTCCCCGTGGCTTAAAGGAACCGGTATGCTGGAGTTGTTCGAGTTTCAACACTATGGGCGTATCAAGTCCCCAGGTTCCTGCTTCCAGGTACATAATTGGGGTCGTCCGTATATAGCCCATTATTCGTTCATTGGCTGCTTCAATTTCAGTACGCATTACATTTCCTCAAATTCTCTAGTGGGCCCATAATTTTTTCCAGGCTCTTCTAGCAGGATACCACACGATTATCCAGCGCAACGATCAAGCATGGCCCCCAGGGCTTCGAATACCATACTGTTCTCGTAACAATTTTTGACTTTCCCTGTCTATCTAGTACAATGGAGGAAAGCGCTTCTCCTGGAAGATCGAAAGGAAGGATAGAGAACCGATGACCACTACCCCCGAACATGAAAGACTCCTGCAAACAGAGCAACATAGTGTCTACTGGACTCGTTGGGGACCGTATATCAGCGAACGCGCATGGGGAACGGTGCGCGAAGATTATAGCCCGGATGGCACCGCCTGGGATTATTTTCCACACGATCAAGCTCGCTCGAAAGCCTATCGCTGGGGAGAAGATGGGCTGGCTGGTATCTGCGACCGTCACCAGTATATCTGTTTTGCCATGGCGCTGTGGAATGGACAAGACCCGATTCTCAAAGAGCGCCTGTTCGGCTTAAGCGGCCCAGAAGGCAACCATGGCGAAGATGTCAAAGAATACTATTATTATCTGGACAACACGCCCACTCATAGCTCCATGAAATACCTGTATAAATATCCCCAGACCGCGTATCCCTACGCACAACTGGTCGAAGAAAACAGGCGCCGGGATCGCACTATGCCCGAATATGAATTGATCGACACAGGCATTTTCGATGAGGACCGCTATTTCGATATCTTCGTCGAATATGCCAAAGCCGGCCCCGAAGATATCTTGATCCGATACACCATCATTAATCGCGGTCCCGAGACTGCCACACTTGATCTACTGCCAACGCTCTGGTTTCGCAATACCTGGTCGTGGACTTTGGATGCGTCTCGTCCATCACTCAGCCACTACCATCCCCCGCTCTTGATGGAGTCATACTGTGTGGTGAAAGCCGAGCATGAAAACTACGGAAAGCGCTGGCTGTACTGCGATGAAACGCCTCCGCTCCTTTTTACCGAGAACGAGACCAACAACCAGCGACTCTACGGCACTCCGAACGCCAGCCCCTACGTCAAAGACAGCATTAACGATTACATTGTGCACGGCAAAGAGGACGCCATCAATCCGGCTGAAACAGGTACTAAGGTAGCCGCTCACTATCACCTCATACTGGCCCCTGGAGAAACACGCACCGTAAAGATGCGCTTAAGTGAAACGCACCCAGAAGATTTTCTGCCGTTTGACGATAGCTTTGAGAAGATGTTCACACAGGCCCAGCATGAGGCCGACGAGTTTTATGGTACGATCATTCCTGACAGTCTCTCAGATGACGCAAAGCGCGTTGTACGACAGGCTTTCGCCGGGATGTTGTGGAGCAAACAGTTCTACTACTATGATGTCAAAACCTGGCTCGCGGGCGATCCCGCTCAGCCACCTCCGCCGCCACAACGTCTACACGGGCGCAATCACGATTGGACGCATCTCTATAACTCCGATGTGATCTCCATGCCCGATAAGTGGGAATACCCGTGGTACGCCTCCTGGGACCTGGCTTTCCACTGCACGACGCTCTCGCTCATCGATCCTGCCTATGCGAAAGATCTGCTCATCCTGTTTTTGCGCGAATGGTACATGCATCCCAACGGCCAGATACCGGCTTATGAATGGGCTTTCGGTGATGTGAACCCGCCCGTGCATGCCTGGGCCGCCTATCATGTCTATATGATCGAGAAGCATGCGACCGGCAAAGGCGACCGCGATTTCCTGGAAAAGGTCTTCCAGAAGCTGCTGCTGAACTTCACGTGGTGGGTGAACCGCAAGGACTACGAGGGTCAGAATGTTTTCCAGGGCGGTTTCCTGGGCCTGGATAATATAGGAGTCTTTGATCGCAACACCATGTTGCCCAATGGCAGCCACCTGGAACAATCCGACGGCACCAGCTGGATGGCTATGTACTGCCTGAATATGCTCACAATTGCCCTCGAACTGGCAAAGGAGAATCGCGCCTATAGTGATATTGCCAGCAAGTTTTTCGAGCATTTCGTCTACATCGCTCACGCCATGAATGATATGGGAACAGACGGCATCGAACTATGGAATGAGGAGGAGGGCTTCTATTGCGATGTCCTGCATAGTCGCGATGGTATGAAAATGCCACTTCGCGTGCGCTCGATGGTTGGTCTGATCCCCCTGTTTGCCATTTGTATCCTCGAATCCGATCTTATCGATCAACTGCCCAGCTTTAAAAAGCGTATGGAGTGGTTCATCAACTATTGGGAAGATATTAACAACCATGTCGAGCAAGTAGCGAGCGATGAACACGGCAAGCATATGTTGCTAGCCATCGTGAACAGGGACAAGCTGCCGCGCATCCTGAAGCTGATGCTCGACGAGTCCGAGTTCCTTTCAGAATATGGATTGCGCTCCGTTTCGCGCTATCACAAAGATCATCCTTACTCGCTCGCGCTGGATGACACGGTCCACACCATCGACTATGAGCCTGCCGAGTCGACCACCGCTTTGTTTGGGGGCAACTCCAACTGGCGCGGTCCCATCTGGTTCCCCTTGAACTACCTGATCATCACCTCGCTGCGGGCTTTCTATCACTTCTACGGAGATGAGTTCAAGGTTGAATTTCCTACCGGATCAGGGAATCTCATGACGCTCTCGGAGATTGCCGTTGAACTCTCGCGTCGCCTGACCCACATTTTCCTGCGCGACCAAAACGGGCGCCGGGCCGTGCATGGGGGTGTCGAGAAGTTCCAGCGCGACCCCAACTGGCGCGACCTGCTGCTCTTCTACGAATATTTCCATGGTGATAACGGGGCCGGCCTCGGGGCCAACCACCAGACCGGCTGGACCGGTTTAGTCGCCAACCTGCTGCTCCAGAGCGGCGAATACCAGGGCCAGATTTCCGTGCAAGAGCAGGCGCTGGAGGAGGAGATTTTGACTTCTTAGTCTTTTTCCCTCCTATACTAATGAATCACGTAGAAGTGAATAGAAAGCGTGCTTTGATACACTATGCGAGAAAACAATAAAGCGCTCGTTCGCATCAGCATCAGTGCTCAGAAAACGATGCTGCTAGATGTCCACAAACGCCAGTTCATCGAGGCCTGTGGGGTTCTATTGGGAAGCAGGGATGAGGATGGAAACTGGTTTATTGAGCAGGCATATCCTTTGCGCAACATTTTTGACTCACCCGTTTACTTCGAGTTTGCCCCCGAAGATTTGCTGGCAGTTGACATCGAACACCCGGGTGAGATCATAGGAGTATATCATAGCCATCCAACGGGATTGGCCGCCGCCAGCAGTACAGACCGCCAGAATATGAAACGTGTCAACGTCGAACAGCAGATTCCCTGGATATGGTTGATTATCAGCGGGCCATTTGACCGCAATCCAACGTTATTACAACAGGTGCAACGGCACTTGCGATTATTGCCGGATTCGTCATTTGTGGCCTATCATCATTATGACGGCGAAGGACTCAGGCGCATCCCGATTCATTTTGAAGAGGTGACAGAAATGCCGTCCGATGACATACCTTAACCTTTCATGAGATATTTGGGCAAGTGGGTAGTCAAGAACATATATATGAGCTATAATGAACGCCGGTAAGATAGCGGCCCATGATAAAGGCAAGGCAACAGGGAAGAGGAACGCAACATATGGCAATGAGATGCCCGAACTGCGGTAATGAGGTCAGCTCCGGTGAAACATTCTGCGGTCAATGTGGGACACCTAATATACCGCCTGCGCAGCCAACCGAGTTGATGAATTCGCAATCAATGCCCGGTGGGCTCTTGGGCAGCGCATATAGCTCACTCCCGCCCTCAATACCCAATGCGTACAGTTCAGGAAAACATGCTTCAAGCTCCCCTTCCCATACCTTTTATGGAGGCGGTCGATCTGCGCCGTCTGGCCCCTTATATTCCAGCCAACCCATCATCACTTCATCCGAGCCACAGCAGCAGTCCGGCTTTTATAGTGACGCTACTGAGGCGATGTCCTCCTTAGCAGCGAGCAATAAGCAGAACTTCCAGGCGAGCTATCCACAACAACCGCAGATGTTTATAGGCACGCCAAATTCTGGAGGATTTCCGGGCGCCAATCAGTACCGTCAACCCATGAGCCCTTTTCAGACGAGCAACTATGCAAGCCCCCCCACAATGTATTCACCGCCTCCGCCATTTATCAATGGCCAGAACTACCAGAGGCCACCGGCCTTTCCGCCGCAGAAAAAACAGAATAACACCATTCTCATCATCGTGTGTATCTGTCTCTCAGTCGCAGTGATTTCCGTTGCTTCTTTCGGAGCCATCTACCTGCTGCACAATAATTCGTCTAAAACTCATAACAAAACAGCCTCCCATCCTACAGGCGTTGTAACAGCAACGGCCGCGCCCAACCCATCTCCCACGTTAAGCCCCACGGCCATTTCGACACCATCTCCCACTCCGTCACCATCGCCATCCCCGGCAGCAACCTCTACCCCTCCTGATCCCGGTTTTACGTGGTGCGATACTGCATGCACACAAAAAGGCTATATAGTCGAATATCCTGCTGGATGGCAAGAGGCGCCCACCTCCGATAACACCGGTATACAGTTCACCAATCCAGCCTCGCCAGATATGTTTGCCGCTTTCAAAACGCCCGGGCCAGCAACGGGTACAGCAGATCAGCTGGTTGACAATGATTTAAACAACTACGCTTCACAACCTGGCTATACGCCGCCAACATCATCATCCAACACAACCATTGCTGGCGAAAATTGGGTATATAAAATCGCATCCTACCAACTGAATAACCAGCAGGAACAGATCGAGGTCTTCGCTACCGTTCATCAGGGATTAGCCTACATTATCGAATTACAGGCATCCAGTAACCAATTTGATGCCGCCAATACGCAATATTTCGAATACATGTTGGGCCGATTCCAGTTCCAGCAAGCAGCACCTTAGTACCGGAAAAGTAGCGAAAATATTTGACACCTGAGAAGCGCATAACGTACTATAGCAGATGGACAAACCGGATACACTAGAAGCGGAGAAGGGAAATACGCTATGGCCGTCGTAGCAGTCATCGGAGCCCAATGGGGAGACGAAGGCAAGGGGAAGATTGTAGATGAGTTGTCAATGCATGCGGATTTTGTCGTGCGTTACCAGGGAGGGAGCAATGCGGGGCACCGCGTGGTGCACGAGAAAGGGGAATTTTCATTTCGTCTCGTGCCATCAGGCATTCTCTTTCCCAACACCACTTGCATCATCGGCAATGGTGTCGTGGTGGACCCCAAGGGTCTCATCGCTGAAATGAAAGAACTGCAAAACCGGGGTATTGACACTTCCCGGCTTTATATTAGCGAGAGGGCCCACGTGGTGATGCCCTATCATTTTCTGCTCGACCGCCTTGAGGAAGAGGCTCGTGGCGCGGACAAGATTGGCAGCACACAGCGCGGTATTTCTCCTGCCTATGTTGATAAGCATGCCCGCATCGGCATCCGCATGGCAGATCTTCTTGATGTTGATACTTTCCGTGGCAAGCTGGCCAGTATCCTACAACAAAAGAATCGCATGATTACGGAAATCTATGGGCAACCCCCGCTCTCGCTTGAAGAAATCCACGGCGAATACTTCGGCTACGGCCAGCAATTACGCTCGCATATCGCAGATACCCAGGCAATGCTGCACGATGCGCTCTTTGAGCGCAAAACCATTCTTCTGGAAGGGGCCCAGGGCGCCTTGTTGGATATCGATTTCGGCACCTATCCTTTCGTTACTTCATCCTCGACGATGGCAGCGAACGCCTCCGCCGGTGCCGGCCTGCCACCACGCTCCATCAATCGCGTCATCGGCGTCTACAAGGCCTATATCACACGCGTCGGCAGTGGCCCGATGCCTACTGAGCTCCACGACAGCACCGGCCAATTGATGCGCGAGCGTGGGCATGAATATGGTACCAACACTGGCAGAGAGCGTCGCTGCGGCTGGTTCGACGCCGTTGCCGGTCGCTTCGTCGCCCAGCTCAACGGTCTGGATGCCGCCGTCATCACCAAGCTCGATGTCCTGGACACGCTTCCAACCATCAAAATCTGTACCGCTTACCAGCTTCACGGCAAGCTCATCCACAGCCTGCCCGCCACACAAACCGACCTCGCCGCTTGCGAGCCTGTCTACGAAGAGGTTGAGGGCTGGCAGTGCAATACTACTGGCGTTTGTTCTTACGAAGGACTGCCACTGGCCGCGAAAAATTACTTGAAACGTCTGGAAACCTTGATCGAAACACCTGTTGCAATGGTTTCGGTCAGCCCGCAAAGGGGTAGAACCATTCAGGTACAGGATGTGCTGACCGCGCCAGAGTATGATGCGCGCTATCCTCGGAATGCGATGCGATAATTCCAATCCCATAAGTGTGTTCAGACCAGGCTGTGTCTCCTGCCGCTTCCCTGTAGGGGCAGGGCCTGGCGCCTGGCCTCATCGGGGCCGCCAAACTCAAAAAGGTCACGCGTAAATGCACTAGCAAGGAAAAGAGACATGACAGGTCATATTCCCTGGCGCAAAGTCGATTTACCACTCAAAGCACTGCGCTCAATCTGGATCAGTACTACACGCCCGGATGGTCGGCCCCACTCTGTACCTGTCTGGTTCGTTTGGGACGGCACCAGCATCTACTTCATCAGCCGGCGCGATATGCAAAAATCGAAAAATCTCGCTCAACAGCCCTGGATTGTTGTCCATGCCGGAGATGGAGATGATGTGATTATCCTGGAAGGGTACGTTGAGATTGTCACAGACCCGGAAGAACTGAAACGTATCGACGCTGCTTATGCCGAGAAGTATGTAGACCCGTATAGTGGTGCCAGTGATACGATCTTCCAGGAAAACTGCGATCTATACCGCGTGCAGGTGAAACACGTGATGACCTGGGAATATGGCACCGTTGGCACGCGCACCGACTGGAGATTTTAAGGAAAAGAAGAGGCTCTACCAGGTTTTCTCCCCGAAATACAGCGGCCTGGTTTCAAAGCTCTTCCGACCGCGTTTTCCTTTTTCCGAGAGGAAGAGCATAAAAGCTGTTTCGGGACTTTTCTCCGGGTTGAGCGGATCTCCGATCAGTGTGATCAGATCGTCCATGCGTTCAAATCCAGCCTGTTCGTAAAACCCATTGACGGTCGAATGGAAGATTATAATATCGGCATCCCCTTTACGCTCAATGTAATGGCGAGCCGATTGAACCAGTTGCAATCCATATCCCTGCCCCCGAAAGGCGGGATAAGTAAACACCCCCTTAGATACGTGTTAAACAAAAAGGTACCTGTGCAGAAAATGCTTTGTGGCGAGGAGACAGAGCTATGTTCAAGGCAAACAGGCGTAGTGGCATACTCTCACGCCTTTGGGAATGGATTGTTGAGAGCATCATCGTCGTCATCGTGGTTCGTATAGTGCGTCGTCTCATACGCGGCTTTTTCCGCGGGAGAAGATACACATAGTATACCAACCGATTGGTAGAAAGGAGTATGACATGGATATGGATGTTACACAGACGACAGAAAATACGGCGGATATTGCGCCGATGAGTGTGCATGGTTGGAGATTCGAGTTCGTCAATGCAGAACTGCACATTGATTCCGAAGATAATCCCAATGAGCAGGTCAGCCTCAATGCGCAAGCAGCTTTTTCGCTGCTCGACTACCTCTACCAGTATCGCGAGAAAATTTCCGAGGCCGCACAGACGCCCGAAGGAAAGAGCATCGAGGAGAAAGAGGTGGTAAAAGATAAACCGGGAATGACTTTAAATACCTGATCGGACAGGTCTGCAACCTCGTCGCTGTTCGTCAACAGAAAAAGAATAACACTTAGTGATGAGCCGCTATCTCTCCTAGTGGTTTCTTCGCTATCTGGGAACCGCTGCGGGGATACTGTGGCGGGCAACTTTTCAGCTGCTCCCATACTAGAAGACGCCGACCATCTTCCAGGCCCGGCAAATTCACAACAAGATCCGATTTAAAGGATGCGCCAAGTTGTTTCGCCGCCCGTTTTCCCCGTTCCAATTCTTCAGTGATCTCGCCTTTTTTGAACAGGATGATCTGTCCACCAACCGGGCAGTAAGGCGCGGCGTATTCCAACAGCGCTGGTAGAGCAGCAACCGCGCGCGCTGCCACTACATCAAACCTCGCACGATATGCGGCTTTGTGCGCCAGCTCTTCAGCGCGTCCATGTACGGACTCCACTTCCTTCAGTTGCAGCGTCTCAATCACATGCTGCAAGAAGGCCACTTTTTTGCCGGTGGCCTCTAACAACACTACTGACCACGCCGGTCGCACAATCTTCAGAGGCAAACCTGGGAAACCTGCGCCGGCTCCAATATCCAGCAGGCAAGCTTGAGAATGATCATAGGCTAGCAGCAGCGATAACGAATCGAGGAAGTGTTTGACTAACACTTCCTCCGGATCCGTTATCGCCGTCAGGTTGATACGCGTATTCCAGTCGAGCAGTTCCTGGCGGTAGCGCTCAAACTGTTCCGACTGCTGCGCGGTTAGCTCGAGACCGAGCCGGCGCAGGCCTTCAGCGAATAGATTACGCAATGAACTTCTTCTTGCTATTCAGATAATCAACCAGCAGGTATTCACCCAGGTTGTTCTTATCTGCATAGAATGTACGACCGTGGTTGATTGATGCCATTTGATTGACGAAAGCAACCATCCAGCGATCATCTTCCAGCATGAAGGTATTGATGGTGATGCCTTCGCGCGTGCAACGCTGCACCTCTAACAGTGCCTGCTGCTCGGCGAATGGGTTTGGCGGATAGCCGAATTGCCATTCACCATCCTCCAACCACACGGTTGGTCCACCATCGGTAATCATGATGATCTGCTTGTTGACGCCGCGATGACGCGCCAGCAATTGCCGGGCGAGCATCAGACCATGGGCCATGTTGGTACCGGTGCTGTTATCGTAGCGCCCCATCTCTACCAGCTCCTCCGGCTTGTATTCGCGCGCCAGGAAGGAAAAGCCGACAACGTAGAGGTTGTCACGCGGGAACTGCGAGCGGATCAAGCTTTCCAGGGCGACCGCGACCTTTTTCGCCGCAGGCTGGCACCCATTGTAGACCATACTCATGCTCAGATCGATCATCAAGACAGTTGAAGACTGCGTGGTGAACTCCGTGCGATACACCTCAAAGTCCTCTTTTTGCAGCGTGACCGGGGTGCCTACGCCCCGGCGATGCAAAGCGTTCATCAGCGTCTTTTCCAGGTCGAGCAGGAACGGATCGCCGAATTGATAGGGTTTGCTCTCATCGGTGCGCTCACCGCCTACACCCCGGAATGGACTGATATGCCGGCCAAAGCCATCGCGTTTGAGCTTGTTGAAGATGTCCTGGAGCGCCTTCTGGCCAATCTTACGGATACCGCGCGCGGTCAATTCCCATCGATTGCCCTTTTTCTGGATATAGCCAGCCTCCTCCAGCATTTTCATGAGTTCTTTCAATTGTTCGATTGATTGATACTCTTCATCGCCCAGCAGGTCTTTAACCTTCTCACTATCGATAGCTTCCAGGTTATCCAGCCGTCGCGCTTCCTGGAGCTGATCTTCCAACCCCTCCATTTGCTGCAAACGGCTCATCATGCGCATGGCCTCGTTAAAAGGCAGCGATTCACCGCCGCGGAACGGAAAGCGCGTCCGTATATCCTCCATCGGAGCGATGGCTTCGAGATTCTGCGCCAGTTCCATCAGGTCAACACGGATGCGATCATCGCCCATCAGTTGTTCCATCAGATCCTGCAACTCTTGCCGCTGCTCAGGCGAGAGGTTGTCCATGATGCCCTGCATGGCCGCCATCTGCTGCTGCATCTGCTCGATCAAATCATCGAGCGAATTGACGCCGGGGAAGTAATCGCCATACTTCTGCATGAACGAGTCGAAGTCGGGTTCCAATCCCTCCTGGCGCTCGCGCAGCATCTTGTTGAGATCGCGAATCATCTCGCGCAGGCGTGCGATATCTTCGGGGGTCATGCTTTGCAACGATTGCTGCATGCCCTGGAAGAACTGCTGCATCATTTGCTGCTGCAGGCTCTCTAGCAGTTCCTTGAACTTCTCGCGCGCCTCGTCATCCATGAAGTCGTATTCGGAGAGTCCTTTGATCTGGCCGGGAATATCCTGCGGCAGCTTATCCAGGTAGTCCTGCTTGCGCTTCGCAATCATCTCCAGCATCTTACGCTTCTGCTCAGCTGTCAAATCATCGCTGCCTTCGCCGGACTGTCCCGATTGACTGCCAGATGCGCTTTGCTGTCCTGATTGCTGACTACCAGATGGAGACTGGCTCCCGGCCTGTGGACGACCTGATGGCTGCTGCTGGCCCTCCTGCTCCTGTCCCTCAGACGGCTGCCGGTCCGATGGTTGGGATGATTGCTGATCTTGTCCAGAGCCGCTATCCAGGCGGCGTTGGATACCCTGGCGCTCCAACTGCTTGATCTCTTCGAGCTTCTGGCGCAGATCATCCATCACGCCTGAGGCCATGTTATAGCGATTTAGCTGCTGGTTACGCATGTTGCGCATACGCTCTAGCATCTCGCGCAGGCCCATGGTACGCCGGCCATCCTCGGTGCGGATACCTTCCCGCATCAGGCGTTGAAGCGCCTGTTGCAGGTTACCGCCCTCCATGTAGTCATCGGAGAGCGCGTTGAGGATATCATCGGCATCCAGTCCCTCGATGCGCTGGGTGCCATCCCAGCGTGAGTAACCGTAACGGTTTTTATAAAAGCGTTTGAACATGGAAGTATTTCCTATCGCCGGTAGCGAGTCTTGCCGTTCACTTCATCCTTATTAAGCCGACGGTTCAAGTGCAGGCCCTCGAGGATAAACTCGACGGCGGATGCGATACTGGCGGGGCTGCCTCGTCCATTGAGCTTGTCGACGGCTTTGCTTAAACCACCGACCCGAGAGAGTTGAGTGACATATTCCATTGATGGCAGGTCGTCGCCTACCTGGACGTTTAAGCCGCGCTCGAAGCCCGCTACCAGTTGTTCAAATTCACGCACTTCAAAGTATTCGCCAAAAACTTCGAGAATTGCCGCGTTAATGAGCTTCTGCACTACACGCTCCTCTTTGACATCACCCACCGTATCAAGCTCAATTTTACCGCTCGTCGAGGCCATGATGGCGGAAAGATCGCTCACGCGAGGAGCAACCTGGCGCTCTTTGAGGCGTAATGCTCGCCGGCAGGCATTACTGAGAACATTCTCGTAGTTCGCAACAGAAACGCGCACGCTGACACCTGACCGCTGGCTGATGTCGTTGCTGCGACGCGCCTGCTGCGTAACTTCCGCGATCACTTCCTTCATAAACTGGGGGAAGATGATCTCTAAGCCCTCGGTCGCGTAGTGATTGCTTTCCGACTCCATGATCTGAATCTCATGCTCGGTCGTGAGCGGATAGTGCGTGCGGATCTCGGAGCCGACGCGGTCTTTCAATGGCGTAATGATACGCCCGCGGTTAGTATAATCTTCGGGGTTGGCGCTTGCCACCACGTAGACATCCAGCGGCAGGCGAATCTTGTAGCCACGAATCTGCACATCGCGCTCTTCCATGATATTCAGCAGGCCTACCTGGATGCGTTCGGCCAGGTCGGGTAACTCATTAATGCAGAAGATGCCACGGTTGGTGCGAGGAATCAGGCCGTAGTGAATTGTCAATTCGTCCGAGAGATAGCGCCCCTCTGCGACGCGCACGGGGTCTACCTCGCCGATGAGATCAGAGATGGTGATATCAGGAGTGGCCAGTTTCTCGCCATAACGCATATTACGAGGCAGCCATGCAATTTCTACGCGATCACCTTTCTCTTCAACTTTATCACGGCAAGCCTTACAAATAGGCTCATATGGATTATCATTAATTTCGCACCCGGCAATTACCGGGATTTCATCGTCAAGTAAGTTGACCAGGTTGCGGGCCATACGCGTTTTCGCCTGACCGCGCTCGCCCAGAAAGATGATATCCTGGCCGGAAAGAATGGCATTTTCGACCTGCGGGATCACCGTATCCTCGTAGCCGATAATTCCAGGGAACAATTCTTCCCCTTTCCGAATCTTCGCAATCAGATTTTTCCGCATCTCTTCTTTGACAGAGAGAACTTTATATCCACTTTCTCGCAACTCACCAATGGTGTGAGGTCGGGTCATAATGGTCATTCCGCTTATTTGCTACCTTTCTTGGGGTGGGCTATATGGAATGCATGGCTGGGATGGGGAACGATAAACCAATCCTGCATGATCCCACTGCACCGAACATGTGGAACCTCTCTTATTCTATCGTCTCAGGCAAGAAAGCGCAAGGGCCAGGCTTCTGACATCCGGTCATAAATCGAGTTGAGGAGGTTTCCAGCCTTGCAGAAAGGTGAGGATATTGGGCGACAGACCTCCCGGTTGAGCAGCGGCGTCACTGAGGATGGCTTGAGTCGCCAGC